>JADMIO011331773.1_pt1 | contig 132291 bp, 109 predicted proteins | sample 8958161 | NCBI WGS metagenome assembly JADMIO01 (sample SAMN16585339, study PRJNA669376) | soil metagenome | isolation source: Crop rotation soil | place: USA: Cullars Rotation, Alabama | collected 2011 | reverse complement strand
GACAACTTGTCCACGTGGAATTCTAAGCTTAGGATCCCAATGTGCTGGAAAGAATGCGACACGGTCGGCATCACCCGGCCCTGCACCAAGCACAACTGGCTGGTGAAGAACGTCAACGATCTCTCCCGCGTTTTGCACGAGGCCTTTGACATCGCCACGACGGGCCGGCCCGGTCCGGTGGTGGTGGACATTCCCAAGGACGTTCAGTTCCAGACCGGCGATTATCACGGCCCGCAATCCATTCATCACCGCACCTATCGCCCCAAGACCGATCCGGATCAGGCGGCGATCGTGAAGGCGGTGGAGATGATGGCGGCGGCCAAGCGCCCGATCATCTATTCAGGCGGCGGCATCATCAATTCCGGGCCGGAAGCGTCGAAGCTGCTGCGCGAGCTGGTGGACCTGACCGGTTTTCCCATCACCTCGACCCTGATGGGTCTGGGCGCCTTTCCGGCGTCACGCCCCGAATGGCTGGGCCTGGTGGGCATGCACGGCACCTGGGAAGCCAATCACGCCATGCATGACTGCGACCTGATGATCAATCTGGGCGCACGGTTCGACGACCGCGTCACCGGCAAGGTCAGTTCCTTCTCGCCGGGCTCCAAGAAGATTCACCTGGATATCGACGCCTCGCAGATCAACAAGATCGTGCATGTCGATCTGGGCATCATCGCCGACGCCACAAAGGCGCTGCGCGAGATCATCCGCGTCTGGAAGGCGCAGCAGCACAAGGTCCAGGCCGAAGGGCTGAAAGCCTGGTGGAAACAGATCGACAAGTGGCGCGAGAAGAAGTCGCTGTCCTATCGCAATTCCGACCGGCTGATCAAACCGCAATATGCCATTGATCGCCTGTATGCGCTGACGCGCGACAAGGGTGAGGTCTACATCACCACGGAAGTCGGCCAGCACCAGATGTGGGCGGCGCAGCGCTTCCATTTCGAGGAGCCCAATCGCTGGATGACGTCAGGCGGTCTCGGCACCATGGGCTATGGCCTGCCGGCGGCGGTGGGCGTGCAGATGGCTCATCCCGACGCGCTGGTGATCGATATCGCCGGCGAAGCCTCGGTGCAGATGACCATGCAGGAAATGTCGACTGCGATGCAGTATGACCTGCCGATCAAGATCTTCATCCTGAACAACGAATATATGGGCATGGTGCGCCAGTGGCAGGAGATCCTGCATGGCGGGCGCTATTCGCATTCCTATTCCGAGGCGCTGCCCGATTTCGTGAAGATGGCGGAAGCTTTCGGCTGCGTCGGCCTGCGCGCCGAACGCCCCGATGAGCTGGACGGCAAGATCAAGGAAATGCTCTCGGTCCGGAAGCCTGTGCTGTTCGACTGCCGCGTCGACCCGACCGAGAATTGCTATCCCATGATCCCGTCGGGCGCGGCGCATAACGAGATGCTGCTGTCGCCCGATGACGGCGGCGAGATCAGCGACGCCGGCAAGATGCTGGTCTGACGCCATGCACGACACCAAGATCAAGCCTTCGGACGAGGTCGAACGCCATACCCTGACGGTGTTGGTGGACAATGAGGCCGGCGTGCTGGCGCGCGTGGTCGGCCTCTTCTCCGGCCGTGGCTACAATATCGAAAGCCTGACGGTGGCCGAGGTCGACCCGATCAGCCGCACATCGCGCATCACCATCGTCACCAGCGGCACGCCGGCGGTGATCGAGCAGATCGAGAACCAGCTCCGCCGCCTGGTGCCGACCCACAAGGTCACCAACTGGTCGAGCCAGAAAGCCGGTATCGAGCGGGAAATGGCCCTGATCAAGGTGTCGGGCAGCGGCGACAAGCGGGTCGAGGCGCTGCGCATGGCCGATGCCTTCCGCGCCCGCCCCGTTGACACCACCCATGCCAGTTTCGTCTTCGAAATCACGGGCGCGCCGGGCAAGATCGACAGTTTCATCGATCTGATGCGGCCGCTGGGTCTGGTGGAAGTGTCCCGCACCGGCGTCGCCGCCATTTCCCGCGGACCGGAAGCGATGTAAGTACCCGCGGCCCCCGCGGACAAAGGTTCAATCATGGCCCGGATGGGCCGACAGAAGGAAGAAGAAGACAATGCGCGTGTACTACGATCGGGATGCCGATCTCAATCTGATCAAGAACAAGAAGGTCGCCGTGATCGGCTTCGGGTCTCAGGGTCATGCCCATGCCCAGAACATGCGCGACAGCGGCGTGAAGGAAGTCGTGATCGCGGTCCGCCCCGGCGCCAGCGCCAAGAAGGCAGAAGCCGCCGGCTTCAAGACCATGAACGTCTCGGACGCCGCCAAATGGGCCGATGTGATGATGATGGCCACGCCCGACGAGCTGCAGGCCGACATCTGGAAGAACGAGCTGAAGGACAACATGAAGCAGGGCTCCTGCCTGCTGTTCGCCCATGGCTTCAACGTCCATTTCAAGCTGATCGAGCCGCGCCCCGACATGGACGTGGCGATGGTGGCGCCCAAGGGCCCCGGCCATACCGTGCGCGGCGAATATCTGAAGGGCGGCGGCGTGCCCAGCCTGATCGCGATCCATCAGGACGCCAGCGGCAATGCCCATGACCTGGCGCTGTCCTACGCCTCGGCCATCGGCGGCGGCCGCGCCGGCGTGATCGAGACCAACTTCAAGGAAGAATGCGAGACCGACCTGTTCGGCGAGCAGGTCGTGCTGTGCGGCGGCCTGGTGGAGCTGATCCGCGGCGGCTTCGAGACCCTGGTGGAAGCCGGCTATGCGCCGGAGATGGCCTATTTCGAATGCCTGCACGAAGTGAAGCTGATCGTCGACCTGATCTATGAAGGCGGCATCGCCAACATGAACTATTCCATCTCCAACACCGCGGAGTATGGCGAGTATGTCACCGGCCCGCGCATCATCACCTCCGAAACCAAGGCGGAGATGAAGAAGGTCCTGGCCGACATCCAGCAGGGCAGGTTCGCCCGCGACTGGGTGCTGGAGAACAAGGCCGGCCAGGCCTCGTTCAAGGCCACCCGCGCCTTGGGCGATTCACACCAGATCGAGGAAGTGGGCGCCAAGCTGCGCGCTATGATGCCGTGGATAGCCAAAAACAAGCTGGTGGATACTGCCAAGAACTGATTTCCTCCCGTTACCGGGAGGAAACGAAATGGGGCCCGGCTTGCCGGGCCCCATTTGTTTTTTGGGAGGGCGTCGTGGCCGACGAGAATAAATTCTTCCGCATTGTGTGGCGCTTCAACGCTCTTGTTTTGGCCTGCGCGGCGATCGCTGGGGGTGGGACGATAATTTACAACCTGCTGCATCCCTGGCGGCCTGTCGAACCTGCGCCGGTGGGCCATTTCGCACCGGTACCGCGCGGTGCGGAAAAGGGATTCACCTACCGGCTGGAAAGCCACAGCGAACGCCGCCTGATCGGGCGGGAAGAACTCATTGCGCTTGATCGCTGGAACGGCGCTCCCGAGACCTATGGCCTACAGCACATGGAATTGCGTGCTTCGGTCAGTTACGGTGCCAGTTATATTTCGACGAGAAGCGTCAATCTTTTGGCGATCGACCAAAGCACGGTCGAGAGCCACTGGATATTCCAGGGCTACGATCGTGCGATCCTCGCGGACGATTCGGTCTATGACGTGCTTCCATCGCCCATTTTTCCGTTAGGTGCGGGTCCAACTCCGTCCTCCGCCATTGCGTTGGTAATAACGGTTGTCGATTCAGATACGAACAAGGATGGAGAGTTGTCGGAGAAAGACCGTCAATCTCTCTATGTTTATCGACCCGGCGAGGCCGAGGCTGTCCGGCTGCTGACGGCGGACCTTATCGTATCGCGCCAGCAATCGAGGAATGATCGCTATCTGGTCGTTTATGAAAATGGCAGTTCGGCCATTGCGGCAACCTATTCTGTTCCCGATTTCAAGTTGATCGTCGAAAAACCGCTGCCAAAGGTGCCCAATGGCTGAACGCCCACCCATCCCCGTTCCGCCCTATGAGGGCGGTTGCCTCTGCGGCGCGGTGCGCTACCGGATGAATGCTCGGCCGCAGACCATGAACGCCTGCCATTGCGACGCCTGCAAGAAGATGTCGGGCGGCACCAACCTGTTGACCATCACCGGCCCGCGCGCGGCTTTCACGCAGCTGTCGGGCGAGGTGCAGCGCTTCCGCCGCACCGCCGAATCCGGCCGCCAGTCCGATGTGGTGCGCTGCGCCACCTGCGGCACCCGCCTGTGGCATGAGCCGCAGAGCGCCCCGCTTGTCGTCATCGCCGCCGGCACGCTGGACGATCCGTCCTGGGTCATCCCAGCCAGCCATGGCTGGGTCGAGAAGGCGTCACCCGCCGCCATCATGCAGGAGGATGCGGTGAAGTTCGAAGGCCAGGTGGCGCGCGATCTGCAGATCGCCGCCTTCCAGAAGCTTTATGGTGACGGCGCATGAAGCCGGGAACGCCGCTGTCGCCGGCCGCGATCAAGGTGATGCTGCTCGGCTCCGGCGAGCTGGGCAAGGAAGTTATCATCGAGTTGCAACGCCTGGGCGTCGAAACCATCGCGGTGGACCGTTACGCCGACGCGCCGGCCCAGCAGGTGGCTCATCGGGCCCATGTCATCGACATGACCGACGCCAAGGCCCTGCGAGCCGTGGTCGAAAAGGAAAAGCCGCATCTGGTGGTACCGGAGATCGAGGCTTTGGCCACCGACGAACTGGTGCGGATCGAGGCCGACGGCCTTGCCACCGTGATCCCGACGGCGCGGGCAGCGCATGTCACCATGAACCGCGAGCGCATCCGGGTGCTGGCGGCGGAAGAGCTGAAGCTGCCGGTCTCACCTTACGCCTTCGCCTCCTCGCTGGAGGAACTGCAAGCGGCTTGCGCGAAAATCGGCTTTCCCTGTTTCGTCAAGCCGGTGATGTCGTCGTCGGGCAAGGGCCAGTCGCGGCTCAAATCGGCTGATGACGTCGCGCCTGCTTGGGAAAAGGCGTTGAGCGCCGGGCGGGTGCGCGAGGCCCGCGTGATCGTGGAAGGCGAAATCAAGTTCGACTTCGAGGTCACCCAGCTTACCGTACGAGCGGTAGACGGGACCCATTTCTGCGCCCCCATCGGCCATGTCCAGAAGGACGGCGATTACATCGAAAGCTGGCAACCGCAACCGATGAGCGAAGCTGCGCTGGCCAAGGGCCGCGATATGGCGGCGAAGGTTACCGGCGCACTGGGTGGGCGTGGCGTCTTCGGCGTCGAGCTGTTCGTGAAGGGCGATGAGGTCTGGTTCTCGGAAGTCTCACCGCGGCCGCATGACACGGGTCTGGTGACTCTGGTCTCGCAATTCCAGTCGGAGTTCGCGCTGCATGCCCGCGCCATTCTGGGCCTTCCGGTCTCCACCGAAATGGCCTCGCCGGGCGCTTCCGCCGTGATCTATGGCGGGGTGGAAGCCGGCGCCCTGGTGTTCGATGGTGTGGAAGACGCGCTCAAGGTACCGGGCAGCGAGCTCAGGCTGTTCGGCAAGCCGCAGTCCTTCCTCAAGCGCCGCATGGGCGTGGCGCTGGCACGCGCCACAACCACAGATGAAGCCCGCGTCAATGCGAAACGCGCCGCGAGCAGCGTGAAACCGCGACCCGCCTAGGTGGGATTCTCCAGACTGAAGAGAGCGGCATCGTCGTCGTAAGAAAACAGCTCGGCGAAGCGAGCCCAACTGACAATCGCCTTCAGCGCCTCTTCGGCGGCGTCTTCGGCCATATGGTCTTCCAGCTCATCCAGGAAGCGCGTCTTGGGCGCGGAATGGCTGGTCCGCTCGTCCAACACCTTCTTGACATGCGCCGCCAGCGGCACCCGGTCGATCAGGGCGCGGGCGAAAATCTCCTTGCGCTCGTTCAGGTCGGCGTCGGCGAAGCGCTTGCCCATATGGGTGAGCTTGATATCGCCGCCCTCGACATCGGCCAGGCGCAGCAGCTGCATGGCTTCGGCCACCGGGAACAGCTCGTCCACTTCCAGTTCCTGCTCATAGGCGATGTCGGGCAGGTCGGCCTTGCCGTCATACGGAGGCGCCGCAAGCGCTTCAATAAGTCCGGCGATCTGGTTGGGCGAGACATGGGTCAGCGGCATTTCGATGCCGGCATTGCCGCTTTTCTGCTGCTCGCGCATGCGCTCCACCCGGCGCGCGGTCATTTCCACATAGATCCGGTCGACATAGTCCTCGAACTGGGTCGAGGTGCGCTCGCGGGGCTGGGGCAGATCGATCTTGATCTCTGACGAAACACGCCCGGGATTGGACGAGAACAGCAGCACCCGGTCGCACATCAGCACCGCTTCCTCGATATTGTGCGTGACCAGGATGATGCCCTTGATCGGCAGCTTGCCGTTGCCCCACAACTCGACCAGGTCGGTGCGCAGATTTTCGGCGGTCAGCACATCCAGGGCGCTGAAGGGCTCGTCCATCAGCAGGATGTTGGGATGCACCACCACGGCGCGGGCAAAACCCACGCGCTGGCGCATGCCGCCGGAAAGCTCGCGCGGATAGGCGCTCTCGTAACCGTCCAACCCGATCAGGTCGATCGCGGCCAGCGCGCGCTCGCGCATCTCGCGTGGCGGCAGGTTCAGCGCCTCCAGCCCCAGCTGCACATTTTCCAGAACCGTCAGCCAGGGAAACAACGCAAAGCTCTGGAACACCATGGCCACGCCCTGCACCGGGCCCTGGATGGGCGAACCCATATAGGACAGATGCCCGCCTTGCGGCTGCGACAGGCCCGCGATCAGGCGCAGCAGGGTGGATTTGCCCGAGCCGGAGCGGCCCAAGAGGCCGACAATCTCGCCCTGCTTGAGGGTGAGATTGACATCGTCCAGCACCAACAATTCCTCGCCGCCGCCGCGCGGAAAGGTGCGGCGCACATGCTCGACATTCAGAAGCTCGGCCATGCGATCCTCGCTGATCTCAGGTCAGTCGGAATTTGCGTTCGGCGTACCAATAAAGCGGACGCCACAGAATACGATTTACCACCACCACAAAGAAGCTCATCACCGCGATGCCCAGCACCACGCGGCGAAAATCGCCCGAGGTCGTGGCGTCCGAGATATAAGCGCCCAGGCCATGGGCATGCAGCGTGGTCTTGCCCCAGCTTGCAACTTCGGCCAGGACGCTGGCATTCCAGGCGCCGCCGGAGGCGGTGATGGCGCCGGTGACGTAAAAGGGAAACACCGCGGGCAGCGCCACTTTCTTCCACCACAGCCAGCCATGGACGCCGAAATTCTCGGCGGCGTCGCGCAATTCCTTGGGCATCTGTGACGCACCGGCGATGACGTTGAACAGGATGTACCATTGGGTACCCAGCACGATCAGCGGCGAGAGCCAGATGTCGGGGTTGGCATCCCAGAACACGATCAGCGACACCACCAGGGGGAACAGCAGGTTGCTGGGGAAGGCCGCCAGGAACTGCGCCACCGGCTGCACGATCTGGGTCAGCCGGGGGCGCAGGCCCACATAAACGCCGACCGGCGTCCAGATCAGGCTGGCGAGCGCGATCAGCACCATCACCCGGATCATGGTGATGAAGCCCAGCCCCACCGCCGCCGCCAGGTCGGACCAGCCGAGATTGGCCTCGGCGAAATTGTAGATGCGCCATCCGCCGTAAAGGCCCAGGAGTCCCAGCAACACATACCAAAGAATGTCGGCGACGCGGCTGTCCACTTCCCGCGTGGCGGCGCGCAGTCCGAAGCTGGGCGGTTGCCAGTGATAGGACCAGCGCATCATCTGCTCGAAGGGCGCGGTCATCATGTCCAGCAGCTTGGAGCGGCGATAGACATCCAGCGCCCAGGATTCCGGCTGGTCCTCGGATTGTTCATTGTCGATGCGGAAGCGGTCGGCCCAGGCTATCAGCGGGCGGAACAGAAGCTGGTCGTAGATCAGGATCACCACCAGCATGGCCGCGATGGCCTCGAAGATGGCGGGCAGATTCTTCTGGGCGATGGCGACGGCGATCCAGCTGCCGATGCCGGGCAGGGAGATGTTGGTCTTGCCCACGCTGATGGCCTCGGACAGGGTCACAAAGAACCAGCCGCCGGACATGCTCATCATCATGTTCCAGATCAGGGGCGGCGTGGCGAAGGGCGCCTCGATGCGCCAGAAGCGCGCCCAGGCCGACAGGCCGAACATGCGGCCGGCCTCCTCCAATTCCGGCGGCACGGTGCGCAGGGACTGATAGAAGCTGAAGGCCATGTTGAAGGCCTGGCCGGTGAAGATGGTGAAAACGCAGGCCAGCTCGGCCCCGAAAACGCGCCCCGGCGACAGCGACAGGAACCACACCACGGTCACCGACAGAAAGCCCAGGATTGGCACCGATTGCAGAATGTCGAGCAGCGGCACCAGCAGTGAGCCGGCCCGCGGATTTTTGGCCGCCCAGGTCGCATAAGTGAAGGTGAAGGCCAGGGACACGCCCATGGCGATCAGCATGCGAAGGCCGGTGCGCAGCGCATAGCCGGGCAGGTCCCAGAGATTCAGAAACAGGTCATGGCCGGTGATGGAACTCAGCGGCCGAACCAGGAAGCGGCTGGCGTCGGCAAAGGCGATGATGAAGCTCAGAACCAGGATCGCCGCCAGCAGGTCCCAGCGGCTGGGGAGCAGCCGGCGTGCTTCGATCGAGACGGGCGGCAGGATCTTCATGGCCGGCGTGCCTCGGAAGGCGGATGGGGTTGGGACGATTGATGCACGCCCGGATAGGCGGGTTCGAGCGGGCGTGCAACCACTTTGACAGCCCGTGACAAGGGCTTAACGCCGGAGCGGGGCAGCCCCTTTGTCTTCTCGCGCGGATGCGACACCGCCGTGACGAGGACTGGCGGGTCGACTTATGTTTACAACAGAAATTTTAGCGGGAATCTACGCCCAACTTTTCCCGATGGGGCCCGATGTGGCTATTGCGCCACCGCACAAAATCAGCGTAAAACCGGCTCGAACGCTGGGAAAAACCTGCATTATCCGCAGCTTAACCCGGTGTCGAGCACCGTATTTTACGGGCGGAACGGCGACAGGTCCATGACGCAAGGCGCGTGCAACAAGATGGTAAAGGATGGCTTCGCCGCCCCTGCCGTTGCGCGCGTCCACAATCAGCCCCGTCCTTCCCTCGGTTCTTCGCTCGCGCTGCTTCTGCTTAGCAGCCCCTAGGCCCGCGATGCGCGAATGGTTCGCGCGTCCGGTGTTTAGGGGATTTGGCCAAGGAGAAATCGACCCGCGCGACAAGCGGCGAACAGAAGGACTTTTGTCATGACCAGTACGATGACCGACACCACGCCGATTCAGATTTTCGACACCACCTTGCGCGATGGCGAGCAGTCGCCCGGCGCCGCCATGACGCATGAAGAAAAACTCCAGATCGCCGAGTTGCTCGACGAGATGGGCGTGGACATTATCGAAGCGGGTTTTGCCATCGCCTCGCCAGGCGACTTCAAGGCGGTGCAGGAGATCAGCAAGATCGTCAAGCGCGCCAGCGTGTGCAGCCTCTCCCGCGCCGGTTTCAAGGACGTGGACCGCGCCGGCGAGGCCGTGAAAGGCGCGCATCGTCCCCGTATCCATACCTTCATCTCCACCAGCCCGGTGCATATGAAGCACAAGCTCAACATGGGCGAAAATGCGGTGCTGGAAGCCATCGGCGCTTCCGTCACAAGGGCGCGCAACTACACGTCTGAAGTGGAATGGTCGGCGGAAGACGCCACCCGCACGGTGCCGGATTTCCTCTGCAAATGCGTGGATGTGGCGATCAATGCGGGCGCCACGGTGATCAATGTGCCTGATACCGTTGGCTATTCCACGCCGCAGGAATTCTTCGACATCATCACGATGCTGCGGAACAAGGTGCCCAATGCCGACAAGGTGATCTTCTCGACCCATTGCCACAACGATCTGGGCCTGGCGGTGGCCAACAGCCTCGCGGGTGTGCTGGCCGGCGCCCGGCAGGTGGAGTGCACCATCAACGGCATCGGCGAGCGGGCGGGCAATGCCGCGCTGGAAGAGATCGTGATGGCGCTGAAGGTGAGGCGGGACATCATGCCCTTCACCACGGGCATCAACACCACGCTCCTCAATCGCGCCTCCAAGCTGGTCAGCAACGTCACCGGCTTTCCGGTTCAGTACAACAAGGCCATCGTCGGCAAGAACGCCTTCAGCCATGAGTCCGGCATCCACCAGGACGGCATGCTGAAGAATGTCGAGACTTACGAGATCATGCGGCCCGAGGATGTGGGGGTGAATTCCACCTCCCTGATGCTGGGCAAGCTCAGCGGCCGTCATGCCTTCAAGGACAAGCTGGAAAGCATGGGTTATGTGCTGGAGCCGGCGGCTTTCGAGGACGCCTTCAAGCGCTTCAAGGACCTGGCCGACAAGAAGAAGCATGTCTTCGACGAAGACATTGCCGCCCTGGTGGACGACGAGATCATGCGGGGCCAGGACAGCATCTCCATCAAGGCCCTCAGGGTGGAATCGGGGACCGGCATCATCCCGGTTGCCTCCCTGACCCTGTCGGCCGACGGCAAGGTCAAGAGCGTCACCACCAGCGGGGACGGGCCGGTGGACGCCATTTTCATGGCCATCCGGGAGGCCTACCCCCATACGGCCACCCTCCAGCTCTTCCAGATCAGCGCCGTGACCGAGGGCACCGACGCCCAGGCCCAGGTCAGCGTCCGGCTGGAAGAAAATGGACGAACCGTTACCGGCAAGGCCTCGGACACCGACACAATGGTGGCGGCGGCCTACGCGTATGTGAATGCGTTAAACAAGCTTCTGGTAAAAAGAGAAAAGCGCGAACCGGAGCCCCTGGCTGTGGCAAAGGGCCCGATCGCATCTTGAAGTGTTAACGCCGGCCCCGGGAAAAGCGCCCCGGGGCCGGTTTTCCAGGCAAAAGCGCTTAACGATTTTGGTTTTGGCTCTCCAGGCTAGGGAAGTTTCTCCTCATGACGATGGCGGTTGAACATGTTCGGTAGTCTTCTCGGCGCGCTTTCAAGCGACATGGCCATCGATCTGGGGACCGCAAATACGCTGGTCTATGTCAAAGGCCGCGGCATCGTCCTGAACGAGCCCTCGGTGGTCGCCACCATCACCACCCGGGGGGGCAAGAAGTCCGTCCGGGCCGTCGGCAACGACGCCAAGATGATGCTGGGGCGCACCCCCGGCAATATCGAGGCCATCCGCCCCATGCGGGACGGGGTGATCGCCGACTTCGAAGTGGCGGAGGAAATGATCAAGCACTTCATCCGCAAGGTGCATAACCGCCGCTCCTTCGCCAATCCGATGATCATCGTCTGCGTGCCGTCCGGCTCTACCGCGGTGGAGCGCCGCGCCATTCAGGAATCGGCCCTGTCGGCGGGCGCGCGCCGCGTCTTCCTGATCGAGGAGCCCATGGCGGCCGCCATCGGCGCCGGTCTTCCGGTCTCCGAGCCCACCGGCTCGATGGTGGTGGATATCGGCGGCGGCACCACCGAAGTGGCCGTGCTGTCCCTGGGCGGCATCGTCTATTCCCGCAGCGTGCGCGTCGGCGGCGACAAGATGGACGAAGCCATCATCGCCTATATCCGACGCCACCAGAACCTGCTGATCGGCGAAGCCTCCGCCGAGCGCATCAAGAAAGAGATCGGCTCCGCCGCCCTGCCGATGGACGGCAATGGCGTGACCATGGAGATCAAGGGACGCGACCTGCTCAACGGCGTGCCGAAGGAAATCACCATCACCCAACGTCATATCGCCGAAGCCCTGGCCGAGCCGGTGGGCGCGATCGTGGAAGCGGTGAAGGTGGCCCTGGAAGCCACGCCGCCGGAACTCGCCGCCGACATCGTCGACAAGGGCATCGTGCTGACGGGGGGCGGTTCGCTGCTGGCCAATCTGGATCAGGTGCTGCGCGATGAAACCGGTCTGCCGGTTTCGATCGCCGACGATCCTTTGTCGTGTGTCGCGTTGGGGACGGGGCGGGTTCTGGAAAACACGAAGGGAATGCGTCACGTCCTTTCCACCGCTTTCTAAGACCGCGGGCGAAGGACCGCGTCTGTAATGGCCAACGCCTGGAAGATCGCACGCAAGAGCAATGCCCAGCTTCCCCTGGTCATCGTCATCGCGCTCGCGGTCGTGCTGGTGCTGCTCGGCAAGGCGCAGAATGGCCTGTTCGACCGGGCTCGCACCGGCGCCACCGATGCGATGGCGCCGGTGCTGGAAAAGGTGCATGCGCCGGTAGCCGCCTTCGAGCGCTGGATCGGCTCGATCTTCGAGATTTTCTCCGTCTATGAGCAGAACCTGAAGCTCAAGGAGGAGAATGCGCGCCTGAGGCAATGGCGCAATGTCGCCATTGTGCTGCAGGGGCGGGTGGGACGTTATCAGGCGCTGCTCCATGCCGTGCCCGATCCCAAGATGGAGGGCGTGCTGGCCCGGGTGATCGGCCGCGCCAACCGTCCCTTCCTGCAGACCATGATCCTGGATGCGGGCCGCAACGAGCATGCCCTGCCGGGCGAGGCGGTGATGGATGCACGCGGTATGATCGGGCGCATCTATCTCAGCGGCCAGCGCACCAGCTGGGTGATCCTGCTCACCGATCTCAATAGCCGCATTCCCGTCACCATCACGGCGTCATCCGGCAAGGCCAGCAACATTCCGGCGATCATGACCGGCGACAACAGCAAGATGCCGGTGCTGGAGATGGTCTCGCGCACCGTCACCTTGCATGCGGGCGATCAGGTGACCAGCTCCGGCGATGGCGGGCTGCTGCCGGCGGGACTGCCGGTTGGCACCGTGGTCGCCGATGGTGAGGGCTGGCGGGTCTCGCTTCTGGCCGATGCGACCGAAGCCCAGGATGTGGAAGTGCTGAATTTCGCCAAGCCGCCGGAAAAGCCGCCGGCCGCGGCGGAGTTGCCGATGCAGGCCGCCGGTCTCAAGCCACTGCCGCCACCGCCGCCCGCGCCGGTCCAGACCGCGCCGGTGGCGCCTGCGCCCGCGCCCGTAAAGCCGAAGCCGGCGGCCGTCGCGCCGGCCCCGACAGACGGCACTCCGTCGCCCGACGCCGAAGCCGTGGACCGTTAACCATGGCCACCATGGAACGTACCGGCGCCCAACCCCGCTTCCGGACTTTTGCCGGCCTGGTGCCGCTCCTTACGGGTCTTTTTCTGGTGGTGATCGCCAACACGCCCATTTCTCTGCTGGCCGGCCTGGTTCCATCGCCCTTGCTGGGCCTGGTTCCCATTTATTTCTGGTGCCTGGTGCGGCCCGATCTGATGACACCGGCCGCGGTCATGGCCATTGGCCTTGCCGAAGACATCCTTTCCGGCGGACCGCCGGGGGTGTGGACCCTGGCCTTCGTGCTGATCTATGCGCTGATTGCCCGGCAACGGGACAGTTTTGCGGGTCTGTCGGGCGTGGCCGCCGTGGTGGGCTTTGCGGGGGCCGCGCTTTTTGCCTGCACCGTGGCCTATCTGACGGTGGCGGCCCTGGCGCTGCTTTCACCGAATGGCCATGTGCCGCCGCTTTTACCGATTGTAAGCGAACTGGCGATGACGGTGCTGTTCTATGTCCCCACCGCCTTGGTCGTCGGCTGGGTGCATCATAGACTGGTCGGTGCGTCGCGAGGCGATATCTGATGCCGCTGTTCGACAAGAAGGACAAGAGCCGCTACGCCACTTTCACCCGCCGCTCCCTGGGGCTGGGCGGTGGGATGGCTGCGGTCTTTGCGGTGCTCGGGGGACGTCTTTATCAGCTCCAGATCCGCGACGGCGACCAGTATATGGTCGAGGCGGAAGACAACCGGGTCAGCGAAAGGCTGATCGCCCCGCCGCGCGGCCGCATCATGGACCGGTTCGGCGTGGAGCTGGCCAACAGCCGGCGCAATTATCGCGTCCTGCTGGTGAGCGAACAGGCCAGCGAAGGCGTCAAGGCCGCGCTCGATACCATCGGCCAGGTGATCCTGCTTACCGACCAGCAGAAAAAGAAAATCATCCACGACATCGCCATGAACAAGAAGTTCGTGCCGGTGCCGGTGGCCGAGAACCTGTCCTGGGAAGAGTTCTCCCGCGTCAACCTGCATCTGCCCTATCTGCCCGGCGTCCAGTGCGATGTGGGCGAGACCCGTGATTATCCCTTCGGCAAGGAGCTGGTGCACATCCTTGGCTATGTCGCCTCGGTCTCCGAGCAGGAGCTGGCGCATGACGACGATCCGCTGATGAGCCTGCCGGGGATGCGTATCGGCAAGCGCGGCATCGAGAGAGAGTTCGACAAACAGATCCGCGGCCGCGCCGGCGACAGCAAGGTCGAAGTCAATGCCTATGGCCGGGTGATCCGCGAACTGGGCAAGGATCCCGGTGAGCCCGGCGAGGACGTCTATCTCACCATCGACCGCCAGGTGCAGGCGCTCGCCGACCAGAAGTGCGGCGACGAAAGCGCCGCCATGGTGGTGATGGACTGCAACAATGGCGACATCATCGCGCTGTCCTCCACCCCCGGCTTCGATCCCAACTGGTTCAATGTGGGGCTGACCAACGCCCAGTGGCGCGATCTGACCACATCCGATCACAAGCCGCTGCTCAACAAGGTCACCAGCGGCATCTATCCGCCGGGCTCTACCTTCAAGACCGCGGTGGCGCTGGCCGCCATCGAATCCGGCCTCGCCACGCCGGATTATCGCGTCACCTGCAACGGTCGCATCACGGTGGGCAACCACACCTTCAATTGCTGGGCCTGGACCACCTATCATCGCGGCCATGGCTCGCAAGATGTCGAAGGCGGGCTCAAGAATTCCTGCGACGTCTTCTTCTATGAAACCGCGCGCAAGCTTGGCATCGATCCGATCGAGCAGGCGGCGCGCAAGCTGGGCTTGGGCGCCATCACGGGCATCGAACTGCCGGGCGAGCATTCCGGCCTGATCCCCTCGCGTGCCTGGAAGCAGAAGACCTACAAGCAGGCCTGGCAGCCTGGCGACACCCTCAGCGTCGGCATCGGTCAGGGCTATGTCACCGCCACGCCGCTGCAGCTGGTGCAGCAGGCGGCGCGGCTGGCCAGCGGCAAGGCCGTCAGTCCGCGCCTGGTGCATTCGGTGGGCGGCAGGCTGGTTCCGCGTCCGGACGTGGCGAAACTGGATTTCACCGACGAGGCGCTGGCGCGCGTGCGCAACGGCATGAACCGGACGATGAACGAGGGCGGTGGCACCGCCTATAGCTGGCGCATCACCCAGCCGGGCTTCGAAATGGCCGGCAAGACCGGCACCGCCCAGGTGCGCGCCTATTCCCAGGAGGAGCATGCGCGCGGCATCACCAAGAACAGCGCCCTGGACTGGAAGCTGCGCGACCACGCCTTGTTCATCGGCTATGCCCCGGTGAACGATCCCAAATATGCCATCGTCAGCATCATCGAGCATGGGGCGACCACCGCGCACCCGCATGTCGCCAATGCGCGCGATGTCATGCTGTTCTGCCAGCAGCGCGATCCCTCCCGGCTGCCGGCCGCCTATCCGCCGACCAATTCCGCCAGCGCCGCGCCGCCGGAATCCAGAGATGACCGGCACGCCGACATCAAGCCCGTCTCCGTCATCAAGGCGGGCGGTTAATGGCGCTTCGTCCCTACGCCGCCGCCAAGCGCACGCTTTCCGCCGACGCGTTTTTTGCCTGTACCACGGCGCGAGGCGACATCTAATGCCGCTGTTCGACAAGAAGGACAAGAGCCGCTACGCCACTTTCACCCGCCGCTCCCTGGGGCTGGGCGGTGGGATGGCTGCGGTCTTTGCGGTGCTCGGGGGACGTCTTTATCAGCTCCAGATCCGCGACGGCGACCAGTATATGGTCGAGGCGGAAGACAACCGGGTCAGCGAAAGGCTGATCGCCCCGCCGCGCGGCCGCATCATGGACCGGTTCGGCGTGGAGCTGGCCAACAGCCGGCGCAATTATCGCGTCCTGCTGGTGAGCGAACAGGCCAGCGAAGGTGTGAAGGCCGCGCTTGATACTATCGGCGAGATTATCCTGCTCAGCGACCAGCAGAAAAAGAAGATCCTGCACGACATCGCCATGAACAAGAAGTTCGTGCCGGTGCCGGTGGCCGAAAACCTCTCCTGGGAAGATTTCTCCCGCGTCAATCTGCAATTGCCTTATTTGCCGGGCATCCAGTGCGATGTCGGCGAGACGCGCGACTATCCTTACGGCTCCGAGATGGTGCATGTACTGGGCTATGTCGCTTCGGTGTCGGAGCAGGAGCTGCAGCAGAGCGACGATCCGCTGATGAGCCTGCCGGGCATGCGCATCGGCAAGCGCGGCATCGAAAAGGCCTATGACAAGCAGATCCGGGGCCGCGCCGGCGACAACAAGGTCGAAGTCAATGCCTATGGCCGTGTGATCCGCGAGCTCGGCAAGGATCCGGGTGTTCCCGGCCAGGATGTCTGGCTCACCCTCGATGGCGATCTGCAGCGTTTCGCCGATCAGCAGTTGAGCGGGGAAAGTGCGGCCTGCGTGGTGATGGACGCAGGCACCGGCGATGTCCTGGCGCTGTCCTCCACGCCCGGTTTTGATCCCAATCTGTTCAATGTCGGCGTCACCGGACCGCAGTGGCGCGAGTTGACCACGTCCGATTACAAGCCGCTGCTCAACAAGGCCATCAGCGGCACCTATCCGCCTGGCTCTACGTTCAAGACCGCCATGGCGCTGGCGGCGGTGGACAACGAGATGGAGGATTTTGCCGTCACTTGCACCGGTTCGATGCGGCTCGGCGATCACACCTTCTACTGCGATGCCTGGAGAATCGGCGGTCATGGCCATGTCAACCTGACACGCGGCATCCAGGTCTCCTGTGACATCTTTTTCTACGAAGTGGCGCGGCGGCTGGGCATCGACAAGATGGCCGACGCCGCCCATGCGTTGGGACTGGGTGCGCCAACTGGCATCGAGTTGCCCGGTGAACAAAGTGGGCTTATCCCGACCCGCGCCTGGAAGATGAAACGGTTCGGCGTTTCCTGGCAACCAGGCGATACACTCAGCGCCGGCATCGGGCAGGGCTATGTCACCGCCTCGCCGATCCAGCTCTGCACGCAAGCCGCGCGGATCGCGACCGGCAAGGCTGTTTCGCCGCGCATGACCCATCAGGTCGGTCCTGCGCTCCAGCCCCATCCGGTACCCGCGGCGCTGCCCTTCTCGGACAAGGCATTCGCCCTGGTCCGCCAGGGCATGGGCATGGCGGTGAATGTGCCGGGCGGCACCGCCTATGGCGCGCGCATCCTGCAGCCGGGCTTCGAAATGGCCGGCAAGACCGGCACCGCACAGGTGCGCCGCATCACCAAGGAAGAACGGGCCAGCGGCCTGAAGGCCCAGAGCCAGTTGCCCTGGGCCCAGCGCGAGCATGCCCTGTTCATTGCCTTCGCGCCGCTCGACAATCCGCGCTACGCTGCTGCGATCGTCCTGGAGCATGGCGGCAACGCGCATACCGAGCCACAGGTGAAGTTCGCGCGCGACATCCTGACCTTCGCCCAGCAGCGCGACACGCTGGGCAGGCCCACCGCCTATCCGGTGACATCCGCCAGCGCCGTGTCTGGGCACGGCCGGGAGTCGGGCTGATGGCGCTCCGTCCCTACGCCGCCGCCAAGCGCACCCTTTCCGCCGCCGACAAGCTGAAGGAAGTGAATTGGGGGCTGATGCTGCTGATCATGATGATCGGCTGTTCCGGCATCGCCATGCTCTATTCCGTGGCCAACGGGCATCTGCAGCCCTGGGCCCTCAAGCAGATGGCTCATTTCACCCTGGGGCTGATCGTTCTGTTGGCCGCGGCGATGATCGATGTGCGGGTGTGGATGAGCCTGGCCTATCCGGCCTATGGCTTCGCCCTGTTGCTGCTGATCGCGGTGGACGTGGTGGGGCATGTGGGCCTGGGTGCTCAGCGCTGGATCGCGATCGGGCCGCTGGAATTGCAGCCGTCGGAGCTGATGAAGATTTCGCTGGTGCTGGCGCTGGCGCGCTTTCTTCACGGCAAGAGCATCGAGGAAGTCTCCAAGCCCCTGCCACTGGCCATCGGCCTTGGCATGATCGCCATTCCGGCGGTCTTCGTGGTGCTGCAGCCGAATCTGGGCACCACCTTGATCATCGTGATGGACGGCTGTTCGATGCTGTTCCTGGCGGGCCTTTCCTGGTGGTGGATCGCGCCGACCCTGGGCGCGGTCGCCGCGTCGGTGCCGCTGGCCTGGCGCTTTGTGCTGCACGACTATCAGAAGGCGCGGGTCGAGACCTTCCTTGATCCGGAATCCGACGCCCTGGGCAAGGGTTGGAACATCACCCAGGCCAAGATCGCCATCGGCTCTGGTGGGGTGGGAGGCAAGGGCTTCCTGCAGGGCACCCAGAGCCGGCTGAACTTCCTGCCCGAAAGCCAGACCGACTTCATCTGGACCAGTTTCTGCGAGGAATTCGGCTTTGTCGGCGCGCTGGCGCTGCTTGTGCTGTTCGCCGTGGTGATCTTCTATGGCGTGCAGACCGCGATGAGCGCGCGCAGCCAGTTCGGCCGCCTCTTGGCCATGGGCGTGATCCTGAACTTCTTCTTCTACATCATGGTCAATGGCCTGATGGTGATGGGCCTGATCCCGGTGGTGGGCATTCCCATGCCGCTGCTGTCCTATGGCGGCTCGGCCATGCTGACCGTGATGTTCGGCTTTGGCCTTTTGATGAGCGTGCATATCCACCGGCAGGTGGAAATTCCGCGCCATTCCGGCGGCATCATCTGAGCCGCCTGCCGGCCCGGGGCATTTGCCATTCGGGACTTTCACGCTAAACAGGCTGCACCGCGCGGCTTTCAAAGTTCCCCAAGCCTCTCCCATGCCCACCCGTTCCCAGTTTCCCATTAGCGCCATCATCCTCATGGGCGCCGGCACAATCATCCTGGCGGTGATCGTTGCCAGCTCGATCTGGCTGGCGATCAACACTTCAAATCTGGCGGAAGAGGTGACGCAGTCCCGCCGCACCCGGATCGTTGTCTCCAGCACGCTGGAAACGCTTTTGAATGCGGAAACGTCCCAACGCGGATATTTGCTGACGGGAAGCCAACGGTATCTCGGTCCCTATAATGCAGCCCGCTCCGCGCTGGATCGCAATCTTTCCGAACTGGCCGCGCTGGAAAAAGGCCGGCGGGAAAGCCAGCCGAGATTGCTTCGGCTTTCCCGTGCCGCGCGCGCCAAGATGAATGAATTGGCCGAAACGATTGCGCTCGAGCAGGCTGGTCGTCACCAGGAAGCCATCGACATCGTCAGGACCAATCGTGGCATCGACCTGATGGATGACGCGCGCAAGGTCTTCGGCGATCTCATTGCGGATACTGAGCAGATCGTTACCTCGGACATGAGGCAGCTCAACGCGAATGCGCGCCTGCTCGAGCTGGTGACGACAATCGGCGGCGTACTCATCATTCTGTCCGGTATCGCCGCGATGGGGCTGGTCTTTCGCGCGGTGCGCACGGCCGTGGCGGCCCGGCGTGAGGTCGAAAGTCTCAATGTCACCCTGGAAGACCGGGTATTGCGGCGCACGGCCGCCCTGACGCGCGCCAACGAGGAAATCCAACGCTTCGCTTATATCGTAAGCCACGATCTGAGGGCGCCTCTGGTCAACATCATGGGGTTCACCAGCGAACTTGAGGTTGGTACGAAAGCGCTCAAAGAATATTTCGGTGAGGAGAAGGAAGAGGCCAAGCCCACGGCCCGCGAAGCGGCATTGGACAACCTGCCCGAGGCGGTCAAATTTATCCGCTCATCGACGGGCAAAATGGACCGGCTTATCAATGCCATCCTCAAGCTGTCGCGTGAGGGTCGCCGGGAACTCGCGGCCGAGCGAATAAATCTCAGGCGCATGTTCGAAACGCTGGTTGCCAGCCTGAAGCATCAGATTGATGAGACCTTGACCACCGTTATCGTGGCGGAAAACCTGCCCTCGCTGAGCAGCGACCGCCTGGCCCTGGAGCAGGTGTTCAGCAATCTGCTGGACAATGCGCTAAAGTATCTTCAGCCGGGGCGTCCCGGCCGTATCGAAATCTGGGCGGAAAATCGTCAGGATTCTGCGGTTATTATCGTCAGAGACAATGGCCGCGGCATCGCGGAAAACGATCTTGAGCGGGTGTTCGAATTGTTCCGCCGTGCCGGCCGCCAGGACCGCCCAGGCGAGGGGATCGGCCTTGCCCATGTCCGCGCGCTGGTGCGACGGCTGGGTGGAGATATAACGGTCGCATCCAAGCTTGGCGAAGGCTCGGAGTTCCGGGTACTGTTGCCGCGTACGCTTCCCCAAGAACCCACCAGCAAGGCATCATGAGCCCAAATTCCGTTGGACTGCCCGTCGCCATCGTCATGGTCGAAGACGATGAAGGACACGCCACCCTGATCGAGCGCAACATTCGCCGCGCCGGGGTGAACAACCAGATTTTCCCTTTCGCCAACGGAACGGCGGCTTTGGATTTTTTGCTGGGTGAAGACGGCACGGGTTCGGCACATGCCGGCAACTCTCTGCTCATTCTTCTGGATCTCAATCTTCCGGACATGACCGGCGTGGACATCCTGACCAAGATCAAGAGCAATCCGCACCTGAAGCGTTCGCCGGTGGTGGTGCTGACGACCACAGACGATCAGCGCGAAATCCAGCGCTGCTACGATCTGGGCGCCAATGTCTATATCACCAAGCCGGTCGATTATGAGGGCTTTGCCAACGCAATACGGCAGCTTGGCCTTTTCTTCTCGGTCATGCAGGTGCCGACCACCGAGTAGCGATGCCGGACTCCATACGCATCCTTTATGTCGACGACGATGCGGGGTTGGGAGTTCTTCTCAGCCGGGCGCTGGCGCCGCACGGTTACCAAGTGGACGCGGTGGAGACAGGCGAGGAGGCGCTGGCTCGTCTTGGTGAAGGCTCGTTCGACGTCGTGGCGATGGATCACAATCTCACCAACGAGGTGGGACTGGACCTGATTCCAAGGATGCGCGCCCTGCCGCATGCGCCGCCCATCGTCTACGTTACCGGCTCCGAAGATGTTCGCGTGGCCGTGGCGGCATTGAAGGCGGGCGCCGTCGATTATGTCTGGAAGGATGTCCAGGGCCATTACCGTGAACTGCTCCGCCAGGCGGTGGATGCGGCCATTGCGCAGGAAAAGCTGAAACGCGCCAGCGAGGAGGCGCAGCGGGAAATCGCCGAGGCACGGGATCGCGCTGAAGCCCTGCTGAAAGAGGTCAATCACCGGGTGGCGAACTCACTGGCCATCGTGTCCTCACTGGTGCAGATGCAGGCCGGTCAGGTGGCCGATCCCGCCGCGCGGGACATGATGAAGGATACCCAGGCCAGGATCAGCGCCATCGCAAGCCTGCACAAGCGGCTCTATACCTCGTCCGACGTTCGCGTCGTCGAGATCAACGCCTATCTCAAGTCGCTGGCGGATGAAGTTGCAACCGGGCTGAATCTGAGCAGCCGGTATTTCAAATTTCTGCCGGCGGGCCAGGAGGTGAATCTGGCCACCGACAAGGCCGTGTCGCTGGGTATTGTCGTCACCGAGCTGCTCACCAATGCCGCGAAATATGCCTATCCGGACGGGAAGGCAGGCGAAATTCGCCTGCGGGTGCAGCTCCTGGATCAACGGCGTGCGGAGGTCTCGGTGGAGGACGATGGCGTCGGCTGGAACGGGACCGGCGAGATCAAGGGCTCGGGCTTTGGTTCGCGCATCATTCGGGCGATGACGCAGACCCTGCAGACCGAACTTCGCTACCATTCTTCCGCGCGGGGAACGCTGGCCTCCCTCACCTTCGAGATTTGAAGCCCCGGCCCTATCCAGCGATTTCGGAACTTTTTTGGGGAAAACTGCCGCAGCGCGTTCGGGAGGCTCTGCTTTTGTAGACAGGGGGGTAGGCCTCTGTTATGAGGCGCCTCCCTGAAGGCGACCCAGAAGACCTTCGGCGGTGTGGGTGATTAGCTCAGTTGGTAGAGCAGCTGACTCTTAATCAGCGGGTCGTAGGTTCGATCCCTACATCACCCACCATTTTCCATAAAAATCAGTAGCTTAGATGGTGGTCATTCCGGGCCACCATTGTTTGGCTAGCACCCCGGCTCCAGTGTCCGGCTCGAAAGCCCTCAGCTTGTCCGCCCCAGCTATGCCGCCACCTGTCTCGGTGACTGGTGACGCCCCGAATTGCCCCACGCGGCGATTTTCCGGCGCATCGGCAATTCAAAGAATCTCAGGGAGAGATAGGACAGTGGCCAGATGGCGGCGAATGTGGCCAAGACGGCTGCATTCTTGCCGGTGCCCGTGAGATGCAGCACGCGGTCCGCAATCAGCGAAACCATCACGTTGATGATCAGCAGGTGGATCATATAGGACGAATAGGTCAGCTGGGCGCCCATCGCGGCCACGCGCGTGACCGGCCCGCCGATATGGTCCGCATCGGCCAGGATGGCGCATATGGCCGACAGATAGAGGAAGGCGAGCAGCACCAAAGGCGCCGCGCCCATTGCAACACCGGCCAGGAACAGCGCAAAGCACAAAGCTGCGGCCAGTCCGCCAAGCCTGAAGCGGGGAAGGGACTGGCGAATGCTGGCGAGGCCGCAGCCCAGCAAAAAGGATGGAGCTGCTCGCCAGGCTCCGCCCGGTATTGCCCACTGGGTCCAGGAATCGGAAGTGAACAAGACCAATAGCGAGAACGCGGTTGCCGCGGCAATCAATGGCGCGATCCGCGCACGCCGGGCGATGTATGCCACGAGCGGAAAGGCAAGATACAATCCCATTTCCGCGCTGATTGACCAGGAAGGAAAATTAAACGAGAGGAACGGGCAAAAAACCCCGGTGGACTGCAAGAAAAAAATGTTTGGCAAGATGCATTGCCACGTGAACAATTGCGGATGGCGGGCCGTCTGGCCAAAAGCTGCGGCGCCAAGCGGCATGACAATAAAGATGGCGAGCATAAGCCAGTGCAATGGCGCCAGACGTGCAACGCGCCGCAGCATGAATTGGCCGTAGCCCCTCCAGCTTCCAACGCGGCCGGCATAGACATCGAAAATGACAAAGCCGGAGATGACGAAAAAGAGGTCCACCAGTTGCGCCAGCAACTGCGAGCGCGCCACGACGATTTCCTGATACGGTCCGAAATCGGCGCTCGGCAACAGGTGGCATATGACAACGCCAGCGGCCGCCAGCAGCCGCATGGCGTCAAGATGCAGCATCCGGTCGGATTCGGGCTGCAGCACCCGGGCACTATCGTGACGGGATGTGGGCGTGAAGCGCATGGGGCCGCGTAACACAAAAATCAACAGAGAGGCAGCGGGAACGCCGATGGCAGATCAAGGGGTTATCGGTGGCTTCGGCCCGTGATATCGGAACGCAATGGCGGGAAATCTGGCATGGGCGCCTCTCTCCCTCAACCAGTGGGTCCTGGATTCAATGTCTGGGTTGTTGACCATTAAACATTTGAAAAATAACATGAAAATCATGATCGGGCTGGGCTTTCCTGCGGTTATCCGACCGGTATTGGGCCAAGGCCGCGCTAAGGTGGGTTCATGAAACAGGCGCTGATCACCGGCGGAGCGCGCGGCATCGGCTGGGGCGTGGCGGAAGCCATGCTGACGGCTGGCTATGCCGTCAACGTGACTGGTCTGACCGAGGAAGAAGTGGCGGCGGTGCCAGCCCGCGAGAATCTCACCGCTGTTCAACTGGATGTCACGGACAATGCTGGCGTGACGGCCTATATCGCGCGGCTGACGCGGTTGGACGCGCTGGTCAATTGCGCCGGCATGATCCTGCGCGAGAACAAGGAATTCACCATCGAGGGCTTTCAGAAGGTCATCGACGTCAATCTCACCGGCACCATGCGGATGTGCGTGGCGGCCAAGCCGCTGCTGGAAAAATCGGGCGGCGCCATCGTCAACACCGCGTCCATCTGGTCCTTTTTCGGCGGCGGGCTAACGCCAGCCTATACCGCGTCCAAGGGCGGCGTGGCGCAGCTGACCAAGGCGCTGGCCGTGGCCTGGGCGCCTGCCATACGCGTCAATGCTGTTGCGCCGGGCTGGATCGATACCGAGTTGACCAAGGGCGCGCAGGCCGACAAGGCGCGATCCGAGGCGATCGTGGCGCGCACGCCGTTCGGCCGCTGGGGTAAGCCCGGTGACGTGGGCGGCGCGGTGGTGTTTCTCTGTTCGGAAGCAGCGTCCTTCATCACCGGCACCGTGCTGCCGGTAGATGGCGGCTATATGGTGAAGTGATGGCACAAGACAATTCCAAGATTCCCTATCGTCATCCCCAACCTAAGGAATCCCCGCCCGAGCTGGTGATTCCGTCCGTCATTCCGGAGGACGAACGCATCTGGGTGCCGCAGGCCGAGAATGTCTGGTTCCGGCCTTTATGCCTGTGTGCCTCGCGCGGCTACTGGATGAACCTGCTGCGCGTGCGCAAATCGGGTGTGTTGTCGCGCCACCGTCATCCCCAGCCGGTGCATGGCTATGTCATCAAGGGCCGCTGGCGCTATCTCGAGCATGACTGGGTCGCTCAGGAAGGCGGCTATGTCTATGAGGCGCCGGGGGAGACGCACACATTGGTGGTGGACGAGGACGTGCCGGAGATGATCACCCTTTTTCAGGTGAACGGCGTGATGCTCTATGTCGATCCCGACGGCGCGGTGCTGGGCTATGAGGATGTCTTCACCAAAATCGCGCTTTGCCGCGCCCACTATGAAAAGATCGGGCTGGGCGCGGGTTATGTGGATCAGTTCATCCGCTGAGGCGGTCCGCCAGAATTTGCGCGTAAACCGCTTCGAGGCTCCGCGCGAAACGCGCCGGGTCGAACAGGGCTGAAGTCTTGCGGCCATCCGCAAGCTGGGCGCGTAAGCCCGAGAGCGTTTGGCTGTCTCGCGCCAGTGCGATGGCAAGCGCTTCGTAGTCCTGCGGGCTTTCCGTTGTGAGTTCGTCAAGACCGAGCGTGTGGAGCAGGCTGGCTGACACGCGCGCGGCGTAGGTCGCGCCTTTGTGCGTCAGCACCGGCAGCCCGGCCCACAGCGCGTCACACGCCGTGGCGTGGCCGGTATAGGGGAAGGTGTCGAGAAGCAGGTCCGCCAGGCGATGACGCGCCAGATGCGCCTCCAGCGGCAGGGGCGGCGCGAAGACAAGCCGGGCCGGATCGATGCCGGCGGCCGCGGCGCGCGCCTCCAGATTGCGGCGCTGGTCGGCATTGGGCTGTTTCAGCCACAGCACGCTGCCCGGAACCGCTGCCAGGAGCCGCATCCAGCAGGAGAAGACCGGCGCGGTGATCTTCCAGGGCCGGTTGAAGCTGCAGAAGACAAAGCCTTCCGGCGGCAGGCCCACTTGGGCGCGGGCCGGCGCTTCTCCGATTTTCCGGTCCGGATCGGTGGGGAAAAACACATCCGGCAGGCAATAGAGCTTTTCCGAAAAATTGCCGGCTTCGGGCGCCACCACCGCATCGGCGATCAGGGCATCCACGAACGGCGCGCCGGTGGTGCCGGCAAAGCCCAGCCAGGTGGCCTGCGCGGGCGCGGGGCGGCGGCTCAGCACAGCCAGATTGTCATGCTCGGTATGGCCATTCAGGTCCACCAACAGGTCCACTTCCAGGCCGCGGATCAGGGCAGCGATGGCGGCGGCATCCTGCCCGCGCACATCCTCGAAACGGTCGAAAGCAGCCATGAGGCGCTGGCGCTGCGGACTGGCGTCGTTCGCGCCGGTGGAAATGGCCAGCACCTCGAACCGCGTCCGGTCGTGCTGTTCGATCAGCGGCGCGATCTGGCTCGCCACGGCATGATTGTTGAAGTCGGACGAGATATAGGCAAGCCGGATGCGGTCGTGGCCGTAGGCCTCGCCGCGCCAGAGCGGTGGCTGGGCCGGAAAGCGCGCCGCCACCAGCTGCCGGGCATTCTGCAGTTGCAGCTTGGGATCATCGCTGGTCAGCAGTAGCATGAAAGGCGGCAGGATGCGGCCCGCCGCCACCAGCGCTGGGATCCGCGCGGCGAATGCCTGCACGCTGTCCAGATCACCGGACTCCAGCGCCAGCATGATCTCGACATGCAGGAGATTGTCGGCCAGGGAGGGCCGGTCCGGCGCCAGCACCATGGCGCGCTTCAGATCGGTAGCTGCGGCCGCATAATCCTTTCTCTCGTCGCATAGCAGTTCGCCGCGGTTCTGCAGCGCCTCCGCGAATTGCGGCATCAGTGCAATCGCCCGGCCGTAACTGTCCAGCGCTTCGTCGATGCGGCTCAGTTTGCGCAACAGCGCGCCGCGGCCGTTCCAGGCATCGGCATTGCCGGGATCGGCGGCCAGAACCATCTCATAGTCGGTCAGCGCATCGCGGCTCCGGCCCAATGCCCGCAAGGCGGCGCCGCGGCCCAGCCGTGCCGGCGCCAAAGCCGGATGCAAACCGAGCGCGCGTTCATGGGCCGTCAGCGCGTCCTGGAAACGGCACTGCCCCTGCAGGGCCAGGCCATAGTGCAGCCACGCGGCTGGATCATTCCCGTTGACCGCCACCGCGCGGGCCAGCAGCGCCGCGGCCTCGGCGCTGTCGCCATGTTCCAGCCGCAGCACGCCCAACAGATAAAGCGCCGGAAAAACGCGGCCGTCGGCTTCCAGAATTCGGCGATAAAGGGCTTCCGCTTCCGCCAGCCGGCCCTGTTGGTGCAGTGCGACTGCTTGCCGGCCCCAGGCATGCAAGGCGGCGTGCGGGTCGCTCACGCCTTGTCGGCCACCGTGAAGCCCTTGGCCTTCTCGCCAGCCAGCCAGCCCTGCCACATGGTCTCATAGGCTGTCTCAAGATTGCGCGTGAAGGCCGCAGTATCGAACAGGGCGCAGGTCTCTCTGCTTTTGGCAAGCTTGGCGCGCAGCTTTTCAAGCGCCGAGGGGGCCTTGGCCAGCTTCACGGCCAGCGTCTCGAAATCCGTCGCGCTGTTGGTCACCAACTCCGGCAGGCCGGCGGCCTCGAGCAGGCTGGTGGCGACACGGCCCGCGAAGGCCGTGCCGGTGCGGGTGATCAGTGGCACCCCCGCCCACAAGGCGTCGCTTCCCGTGGTGTGCGCATTGTAGGGCAGGCCATCGAGGAAAAGATCGGCCAGCGGCAGCCGCGCCAGATGCAGATCGGTTGGCAACACCGGCGTGAATACCAGCCGGTCGCCGGCGACGCCGCGCTCCTGCGCCTCTTTCCGCAGATTTTCGGCATAGGGATCGGGGTTTTCCAGCAGCCACAGCACGCTGCCGTCCACCTGCTTCAGAATCCGCATCCAGGAATCGAAAGTCTCCGGCGTCAGCTTGTAGGAACTGTTGAAATTGCAGAAGACAAAGCCTTTGTCGGGCAATCCGGCCTCGCCGCGGGAGGGTGTGCGGGCCATCTCGCGGCCCTGATCGTCATTGGCCTGGTAGCAGCCGGGCAGATAGACGACCTGCTCGTCATAGAAAGTCTGTTCGCTTTCCGGAATGACGGTCTTGTCGGCGATGATGTAGTCCATATAGGGCGCACCCAAGGTGGCGGGAAAACCCAGATAGTTGACCTGAATGGGGGCAGGCCGCTGGGCGAAGACACCCATGCGCGTATCGCCGAAATAGCCGTTGAGATTGACGAGAATGTCGATGCCGGCGGCCGCGATGGCGCCGGCCGCTTCCTGGTCCGACATGCTTCTGATGTCGATCCATTGGTCGAAGGCTTTTTCCAGGCGGGCCCGCATCGGGCTTTGATCGCTGACGCCGGCGTCCAGCGCGATCAGCTCGAACTTTTTCCTGTCATGGCGGTCATAGACACCGGCCATCAGAATCGCGGTGGCCTGCTGGCGGAACTCGCCGGAGACATAACCGATCCGGATTTTTTTATTGGCCTTGCGGGCAGCGCGGTCGTGGCGGGCGCCGCCCAGCTCGGGATATTTATCCCTGGCCCAGATGCGCGAACAGTCTCTGGTATCGGCGGGGCTTGTCGCGACAGCCTGGAAGATGAAGGGTTGCACGATCCGCCGGCCGCGCCGCACGCCATCTTCCACCTCTGCCTTCAGCTTGGTGAAGTCCCGCCAGTCGGCGGTGTACATGCGCATATGCAGCAGCTCGCCCTTGGCAAAGCGATAGTCCGGTTCCAGGGCCAGCGCCCGCTCTACATCCGCGAGCCCCGCGTCATACTGCTTCAGCGTCCATTTTGTGTAACCGCGATTGATCAGCGCTTCGGCATAGTCGGGGCGTAGCGCGACGGCCTGGTCATAATCCTCGATCGCCTCCTCGTAGCGCTTGAGATCGCGCAGCACATTGGCGCGGCTGTTCAAGGCAACCGCATTGCCGGGACTCAGCCGCAGCACCTGATCCAGGCTGGCCAATGCCTCCTGGTGGCGGGCGAGATCTCGCAACGCCAGGCCGCGATTGCCCCAGACTTCGGCGAAGTTTGGCTCCAGGGCCAGGGCCCGCTCATAACTGGCCAGCGCCTCGGCGGGCCGCTTCAGATTCCACAGCGCCACGCCGCGATTGTTGAGCATCTCCGCATCGTTCTGGCGGGTGGGCATGACCGCTTCAAACATGACCAGAGCGTCGGCGGCGCGCTCCATATCCATCAGCACCACGCCGCGATTATAGAGCGCGTCCACATCGTCGGGTTTCAGGACCAGGGCGCGGTCATAGTCGGCCAGCGCCTGGGCCGGCTGGCGCAAGCCGCGATAGACAATGGCGCGCTGGATCAGGGCTTTCACGTTGGAAGGCTGCAAGGTCAGCGCCCGGCCATAACCGGCGATGGCGTCGTCGGCGCGGCCCAGCGCCGCCAGCGCCGCGGCCCGGTTGAGCAGCGCGGAAACCATCTCGGGCTGGAGAACCAGGGCGCGCTCATAGGCCTCGACCGCCATCTCGAACCGCTCAAGGTCGGACAGCGCCACGCCGCGATTGTACAGCGCTTCGGGCAGATTAGGCCGGATCGCCAGCGCCCGTTCGAACATCTCCAACGCCTGCTCCGGCCGTCCGGCGGCGCGCAGCGCCATGCCGTAATTCATCACCAGGCCCAGATCGTTAGGATAGACCTTCAGCGCCGCGCTGAAATAGTCGCACGCCTCGGCGTCGCGGCCCTGCTGCAGCCGTATCAGGCCCAGATAGTAGCGCGGCCCGAACAAAGCCGGGTCGGCTTCGAGAAGCTGGAGATAGAGCCGCTCGGCCTCGGCCAAGTTGCCCTGTTGATGCAGGGTGATGGCCTGTTCGGCGATTTTCTTCAGGTCCAGAACTTCCATTTCGCTTCCGTCTAGGCGCCCGTTTTATGAACCAGGCGCAGCGGCTTGGGCTACGGCCAGGGCGGTCATGTTCACGATACCGCGCGCGGTGACCGTCGGCACCATGACATGCACCGGCTTGGAGACACCGAGCAGCAGCGGGCCCACCAGCAGGCCCTCGGTGGCGGCCGAAAGCAGGGTCAGCGCGATGTTGGCCGCGTCCAGGCTCGGCATCACCAACAGGTTGGCCGAGCCGGTGAGCGGACTGTTGGACACCATGCGGGCGCGCAAGGTGTCGCTCAAAGCGGTATCGGCATGCATCTCGCCATCGAACTCGAAGTCGGGCTTGAGCACCCGAAGCAGGGAGAGCGCCCTGCGCATCTTGATGGCGCTGGGGGACTGGGAGGTTCCGAAGCTGGAATGGGACAGAAGCGCGGCTTTGGGCGCCAGGCCGAAGCGGCGCACCGTCTTGGCCGCCAGCAAGGTCATCTCCGCGATCTGCTCGGCGGTGGGATCGACATTGACATGGGTGTCACAGAAGAACAGCGCGCCGTTGGGCAGGATCAGCGCCGACAGTGAATAAAGCCGGCTGACATCGTCGGAACGGGGAATGATGGGAAGAATGTTGGTGAGCTGGCGTGTCCAGTCGCCCAGCCCGCCGCACAGCGCGGCGTCCACCTCGCCCGCTTCCAGCAGCATGGCGGCGGCGATGCCGTGGCGGGTGGTGATCCAGCGGGCCGCCGATTCCGGCTGCACGCCGCGCCGCTCCACCAGGCGCTGATAGCGCTCGGTGAGAGGGGCGAAGAATTCGTGGTCGGACAGGGGATCAAGAATGCGCGCCTGTTTGTCGAAGTCCAGCCGCAGGCCGAGCTGCTTGGTCTTTTCCAGGATCACGTCGCGCCGGCCGATCAGGGTGGGGTGGGCCAGTCCTTCATCCACCACCGTCTGCACCGCGCGCAGCACGCGATCTTCCTCGCCTTCGGCATAGACCACGCGGCGCGGGTTCTGGCGGGCCACGTCGAAGACGGGACGCATCAGCTGGCCGGAGCGATAGACGAACTTCTCCAGCTCGTTCTCGTAGGCTTCGAAATCCTCGATCGGCCGGCGCGCCACGCCCGACTCCATGGCGGCGCGCGCCACGGCGGGCGCTATGTGTAGGATCAGGCGCGGATCGAAGGGCTTGGGAATGATGTATTCGGGCCCGAAGCCGGACAGCATGCCGCCATAGGCGTTGGCCACCACGTCGCTGGCCTCGGCGCGAGCGAGGGCGGCGATGGCTTCCACCGCGGCCACCTTCATCGGCTCGTTGATGGTGATGGCGTCCACGTCCAGCGCGCCCCGGAAGACGAAGGGAAAGCACAGGACATTGTTGACCTGGTTGACATAGTCGGAGCGGCCGGTGGCGATAATGGCGTCGGGCCGCGCCGCCTTGGCCACTTCCGGCAGGATCTCGGGATTGGGATTGGCCAGCGCCAGGATCAGCGGCTTCTTGGCCATCTGCGGCAGCCATTCGGCTTTCAGCACATTGGGCGCCGACAGGCCCAGAAAGACGTCAGCGCCAGCCAACACTTCGCCCAAAGTGCGGGCATCGGTCTTGCGGGCATAGCGGGCCATGTTGGGCGGCATGACGTCGCCCCGGTCCTTGTGCACCACGCCCTTGATGTCGGTGAGGGTGATGTTCTCGAGGCGAAGGCCCATCGCCACCAGGAGGTCGACGCAGGCCAGCGCCGCGGCGCCGGCGCCCGATGTTACCAGCTTGACCTCGGACAGTTCCTTGCCCTGCAGCACCAGTCCGTTGCGGATGGCGGCGGCGCAGACAATGGCGGTGCCGTGCTGGTCGTCATGGAAGACCGGAATCTTCATGCGCTCGCGCAGCTTCTTCTCGATGACGAAGCATTCGGGCGCCTTGATGTCTTCCAGATTGATGCCGCCGAAGGTCGGCTCCAGCGCCGCCACCACTTCCACGAAGCGGTCCGGGTCGCGCGCATCCACTTCCAGGTCGAAGACGTCGATGCCGGCGAATTTCTTGAAGAGGACGGCCTTGCCTTCCATCACCGGCTTGGAGGCCAGAGGCCCGATATCCCCTAAGCCCAACACAGCGGTGCCATTGGTGATCACCGCCACCAGGTTGCCGCGCGCGGTATATTCGCGCGCCAGCGAAGGGTCCGCCGCGATGGCTTCGCAGGGCGCGGCCACGCCCGGCGAATAGGCCAGCGCTAGGTCGCGCTGGTTGGCCATGCGCTTGGTGGGCTCGACCGACAATTTGCCGGGGCGGGGAGAGCGGTGATAGGCCAGCGCGCTCTTGCGGAAATCTTCGTCCATGACCAGCCCGTTATGATCCAGTGTCGTGATGTCGAAGTTCGCAAGGTACCTATATGAGGCTGTTTGCGAACTTCAAAACCTGAACGACACTGGAATCAATGAATTGCCAGTGTCCTTCGATTCCGAAATTCGCCCTGAGCCCGATATAGAGATCGTGCGAATTTCGGAATCGGGACACCGGCGGGGCTAATTGGCAGTCCGGGGGGTGAAAATCAATCCTTTCCCCCTGTTTTTGCCCGCTTTTCCGCCATTCGGGCCGGAACCGGCCCAGCGCAAAAGGCGTTGACCAAAGTGCAGGGCGGGGGCGAGTTTGAAGGCGTTTTCAGGACGTTAGAATTGGCTGATATTGCCGTCCATTGAACGCCGATTCCGGGCGCGTGGGAGATTTCATGCAAATAGCGATTGTGGGTTTGGGCCGGATGGGAGCCAATATCGGCCGCCGGCTGATGAAGCACGGCCATCAGGTGGTTGGTTTTGACGCCAACCAGGCGGCGGTGAAGGCCCTGGAGGGGGCAACGCCCGCGGCTTCGCTGGCGGATGTGGTCAAGGCGCTGGCCCCGCCCCGGGCCGTCTGGGTGATGCTGCCGGCCGGCAAGATTACGGAAGAGACAATCGAAGAGCTGGGTGGCTTGCTGTCCAAGGGCGATGTCGTGATCGACGGCGGCAACACCTATTTCAAGGATGATGTGCGCCGGGCGCATGGCTTGCGGGAAAAAGGCATCTTCTATCTGGACGTGGGCACCTCCGGCGGCGTCTGGGGCCTGGAGCGCGGCTACTGCATGATGATCGGCGGCGACAAGGCGCAGGTAGACAGGCTTGATCCCATCTTCAAGGCACTGGCGCCCGGCGAAGGCTCCATTCCCAAGACACCCAATCGCGAGAAATGTGATCCCCGTGTGGGACAGGGCTATATGCACGCCGGGCCGGCGGGCTCGGGCCACTTCGTCAAGATGGTCCATAACGGCATCGAATATGGCCTGATGCAGGCCTATGCCGAAGGCTTCGACATCATGCGGGGCCGCATGAACCAGGACCTGCCGGAAGAAGAACGCTTCGACATCAATATCGCCGATGTGGCCGAAGTCTGGCGGCGCGGCAGCGTGGTGGCGTCCTGGCTGCTGGACCTGACCTCGATCGCGCTGGCCAAATCACCCAAGCTTGAGGAGTTCACCGGCAAGGTGGATGACAGCGGCGAAGGCCGCTGGACCGTGCAGGCCGCGGTGGACGAAGCGGTTGCCGCCCCTGTCATCACCGCGGCGCTTTTTACCCGCTTCCGTTCTCGCATCGAGAACAGTTTCGGCGAGAAGCTGCTGTCGGCCATGCGCAAGGAATTCGGCGGCCATATTGAGAGCACCATTCCCGTCCACAAGGCGAGGGACGAGGACCAATGAGCATGCTCTCCCACAAGGCGCCGCCGCCGCCCTGCGCCATCGTGATCTTCGGCGCCAATGGCGATTTGACCAAAAGGCTGATTGTTCCGGCGCTGTACAATCTGGCGCGGACGCATCTGCTGCCCGAGCGGCTGGCGCTGGTGGGCGTCGACCACAACAAGAAGACCAGCGAGGAATGGACGGCGGCGCTGAAGGACTTTCTGGCGCAGATATTGGCCAAGAACAGCGAAGAAGTGGACGAGACGCTGTGGGGCCAGGTGGCCCGCAGCATGACCTTCCTCAGCGGCGATTTCGAAAAGCCCGACACCTATTCGCGGTTGAAGGATCTGCTCGCCGATCTGGATGAGAAGCAATCGCTGGGTGGCAATGTGCTGTTCTACATGGCCGTGGCCGACCGCTTCTTCGGCACCATCGCCGGCAAGCTGGGCGATGCGGAGTTGGTCAAGGCGGGTGGCAAAGGTTTCCGCCGCCTTATCGTGGAAAAGCCTTTCGGCCACGACCTGGCATCGGCGAAGGCGCTGAATGCCTGTCTGCTCAAATATCTCAAGGAAGAACAAATCTACCGCATCGATCATTTCCTGGGGAAAGAGACGGTGCAGAACATCATGGCGCTACGCTTCGCCAATGGCTTGTTCGAGCCCATCTGGAACCGCGATCGCATCGACCATGTGCAGATCACTGTCGCGGAAAGCATTGGGGTGGAAACCCGCGGCAAATTCTATGAAGCCACCGGTGCCCTGCGCGACATGGTGCCCAATCACCTGTTCCAGCTCGTGGCCATGACGGCGATGGAGCCGCCGGTCTCGTTCGACGCCGAAGACATCCGCGCCAAGAAGGCGGAGATGTTCCGCGCCATCCATCCCCTCAGCCTGGGCGATGTGGTGCGCGGCCAATATGACAGCGGCATTGTGGGCGACCAGAAGGCCAAGGCCTATCGGGCGGAGGACAATGTCTCGCCGGAATCCGCCGTCGAAACCTATGTCGGCATGCGCATCCAGATCGACAATTGGCGCTGGGCGGGCGTGCCCTTCTATCTGCGCACCGGCAAGCGGCTGACCAAGCGTTCCACCGAGATCGCCATCCGCTTCAAGCGCGCGCCCTATGCCCTGTTCCGCGAGACGCCGGTGGAGGAGCTGGACGCGGACTGGCTGATCCTCAAGATCCAGCCGGAAGAAGGCATCCGATTGCGTTTCAATGCCAAGCGGCCAGGTCCGGCCATGGCGCTGGAAAGCGTGGCGATGAACTTTCAATACAAGGACTATTTCAAGCAGGCGCCGGCCGTCGGCTACGAAACCCTGATTTATGACTGCCTGATCGGCGATGCGACGCTGTTCCAGCGCGCCGATCAGGTGGAAGCGGCATGGGCGCTGGTCGAGCCTGTGCTGGAGGGCTGGGCCAATACCACGCCGCGGCATTTCCCCAACTATGCGGCGGGCAGCGAAGGTCCCAGCGCCGCCAACGATCTTCTGGCGCGCGATGGCCGCTCCTGGCGGAGGATCAATTGAGCGCCGCGGCGGCGGTCGCCGGCACCCTGGAAGTGGTGCGGGACGCAGGCGCCCTGGCGGCGCGTGCCGCCGAGATCATTGCCGGGCGTCTCGCCGTCGCCCGCTATCCCTTCCGCCTGGTGCTGTCGGGCGGCTCCACGCCGCGCGCCACCTATCAGCTCTTGGCCTGCAAGGATCTGGACTGGGATTGCTGCGAGATCTTCTTCGGCGATGAGCGGCTGGTGCCGCCCGATCATCCGGATTCCAATTACCGCATGGCGCGGGAGACATTGCTGGCCGGCCCCAACGTCAGACCGCGCAAGGTTTTGGCCATTCCGACCGACGGAAGCTTGCAAAGCTGCGCCGACCGCTATGACGAAGTGCTGCGCCAGCAATATGGCGCCGGCACCTTGGAACAGGGCGTGCCGCTGTTCCATTTGACGTTGCTGGGCTTGGGCGAGGACGGCCACACCGCGTCGCTGCTCCCGGACCAGCCGGTGCTCAAGGAGCGTGAGCGCTGGGCCGCGCCGGTCGCCCAAGGCCGCGCCGAGCCGCGTATCACCCTGACCTATCCGGCGTTGAACTCCAGCGAGTTGATCCTGTTTCTGGTTTCCGGCAGCGGCAAGCGGGACGCGCTCGCCCAGGCCCGCGCCGGTGCGCTACCGGCCGGCGGCCTGGAGCCGCAAGGAGAGATTGTGTGGCTGGCTGATGAGGCCGCCGCCGGAACAAACGATCAGGGTTACGGCTTCTAGATGGCATGACAGCACGCATTGAAGACTATGCCATGATCGGGGATTGCCGCACTGCGGCCCTGGTCTGCCGCAACGGTTCGATCAACTGGCTATGCGTGCCGCGTTTCGACTCCGAGGCCTGTTTCGCCGCGCTGCTGGGGACCAAGGACAATGGCCGCTGGCTGATCGAACCAGCGGCAAAAAAATTCAAGACCAGCCGGCGCTATCTGGGCGACAGCCTGATCCTGGAGACCCTGTTCGAAACCCCCACCGGTGCGGCGCGGGTCATCGACTTCATGCCGCCGGGCACGCCTGATTGCGCCATCGTTCGCATCGTGGAATGCGTCCGCGGCCATATGGACATGCGGACCGAACTGGCCATCCGGTTCGATTATGGCGTGACCATTCCCTGGGTGACCCGGCGCGACACCCGCACGCTTACAGCGGTGGCGGGACCGCATCTGCTCACCATCCGCACGCCGGTTCAGCTTCATGGCGAGAATATGCATACCGAAGGGAGGTTTTCGCTGCGCAAGGGCGAGGCCATGCCCTTTGTGCTGGCCTATGGCCCATCCTTCAAGCCGGTGCCAATGTCCATCGACGCTTTCATCGCTCTGGACGAGACCGAACGCTATTGGCAGCGCTGGTCTTCCATCTGCAATGTCAAGGGACACTGGCGCACCGCCATCATGCGCTCCCTGCTGACCTTGAAGGGGCTGTCCTATGAGCCCACCGGCGGCATCGTCGCGGCGGCCACCACCTCGCTGCCGGAAAAGATCGGCGGCACCCGCAACTGGGATTACCGCTATTGCTGGCTCCGGGATGCCACCTTCACCCTGCTGGCCTTTCTCAATGCCGGCTATACCGGGGAAGCCACGTCGTGGTCGGAATGGCTGATGCGGGTGATTGCGGGCGCGCCCCAGCAGATTCAGACCATGTACACGGTGCTTGGCGACAAGCGGCTGGACGAGCTGGAGCTGCCGCATCTGCCTGGTTATGAAAATTCCCGCCCCGTGCGCATCGGCAATGCCGCGCACAGCCAGCTTCAACTCGACATCTATGGCGAGCTTGCCGATGTGGGAGCCCAGGCGCGCGCCGGCGGCCTGCCGACATCATCGCGCGCCAAGGAGATCCGGCGTGTGTTCATGGGCCATCTCGAAGAGATCTGGCGCCGGCCCGACGAAGGCATCTGGGAGATCCGGGGCGAGTCGCAGCATTTCGTCCATTCCAAGGTCATGACCTGGGTTGCCTTCGACCGGGCCTCGCGCGCGCCCGGCTCGACCGCGCAGCAACGCGCCCATTGGAAGAAGACGGCGCGCGAGATTCATCACGACATCTGCAAGAACGGCGTGGACAAAAAGCGCGGCTGTTTTGTCCAGGCCTATGGTTCGCCTCATATGGATGCGAGCCTGTTGTTGTTGCCGCTGGTGGGGTTCCTGCCGCCCTCCGACCGGCGGATCAAGGCGACGGTGAAACAGATCGAAAAGCGCCTGCTGCACAAGGGCTTGGTCCAGCGCTATGAAACGGGAACGGGCGTGGATGGATTGCCGCAGGGCGAGGGCGCCTTCCTTGCCTGCAGCTTCTGGCTGGCCGACAATTATGTGCTGATGGGGCGGCGCAAGGAGGCTATGAGGCTGTTCCGCAAGCTTTGCCGCTTGGCCAATGATGTGGGACTTTACGCCGAGGAATATGATCCCGATGACAAGCGCATGCTGGGTAATTTTCCCCAGGCTTTCAGCCATGTCGCTCTGATAAACACCGCCATCAACCTGATGACCAATACCAGCAAGAAGAGAAAGACTCGTCCGCATGCCAGCCGCTGAGAAAAAACCTCACCGCATTCTCTGTGTGGATGTGGGCGGATCGGGCCTCAAGGCGGCGGTGATCTCGCCAAAGGGGGCATTCCTGGCCAAGCGGGTGCGGGTCAAGACACCCAAGCACCGCAAGCCCCGCGACATCGTCAAGGCGCTTGCGGAATTGGCGGCGCCGCTTGGGGCGTTCGATCACGTGACCATCGGCTTTCCCGGCATGGTCAAAAACGGCCGGGTTGTCAGTGCGCCGCATTTCGGCACCAAGGACTGGAAAGGTTTTGATCTCGCTGCGGCCATGCGCAAGCAGTGGAAGAAGCCAGTGAAGCTCCTCAACGACGCCGATGTTCAAGGCCTGGCGGTGATCGAGGGAAATGGCCTGGAGCTTGTCTGCACTTTGGGCACGGGCTTCGGCACCGCATGGTTCCGGGATGGCGAGCTGATGCCACACATGGATCTCGCCCATCTGGCCGTGCACAAAAAATACGATCTGGATGTTTATGTGGGCGACAAAACCCGCCGCAAGATCGCCAATAGCCACTGGAACCGGCGCGTCAAGAAACTGATCGAGGTTCTGGAGACGGTCTTCGGCTATGATCATCTCTATCTGGGCGGAGGCAACTCGCGGTGCGTCAAGTTCAAGCTGCCGCGCAATGTCACCATCGTTTCCAACGATGCCGGCATGGAAGGTGGCGCGTTTGCCTGGCGCAATCTTAAGAAGTAATTTTGTTCTAATCCGGGCCAAGGCAGACTGGGTCTGTCAGCCAGTTAATTGGAATCTGCACGGCGCGGGTGCCCGAAGGGCGCTACCCGTGCCGTGCATAAGGAACCCATTGGGCCGTCTCGCGTTTCGATCCCATTGGATCGAAGACCAATAGCTTTAAGTTATTTCCGGGGCGCAAACTGTGGATACCTTGATGATGCCACCGGTCAGCAAAAACACGGCCCTGCTGCTGGATATCGATGGCACGCTGCTTGATCTGGCGCGCACGCCCGATTCGGTAAAGGTGCCGCGGGATCTGGTGCGGGCGCTGGAAAATCTGGCGCGCCGGCTTTCCGGTGCGCTGGCTTTTGTCAGCGGCCGCTCCCTGGACAGTATCGACAAATTGTTCGCGCCGTTCCGTCCGGCCGCCATCGGCACGCATGGCGGCGAAATGCGCGCGGCAGACGGCAGTGTCAGCCGAAGCCAGCCGCTGCCGGATTCGGTGCGGCAGGTATTCACGGGCCTCGCGGGCAATATTCCGGGTCTTCTGATGGAGGATAAAAAATCGGCGCTGGCGCTGCATTATCGTCTGGCGCCGGAAGCGTTTCCGGTATTGCAGTCGGCGATGGAAAAACACACCAAGCTGTTCGAAGCCGAGCAGGTGCAGGTGTTGCACGGCAAGTCGGTGGTCGAAGTGCGGCGGCAGGGCGTGGACAAGGGCTCGGCGGTGGCAGAGCTCGTGCGTCAGGAGCCTTTCGCCGGCCGCACGATCCTGTTCGGCGGCGACGATGCCACCGATGAAGACGTCTTTCGCATTCTGCCCCGGCTGGGCGGGCAGGGCTTTTCGGTAGGGCGGAAATTTCCCAACGCCGAACATCATTTCGAATCCCCGCGCGCGGTGCGCGACTGGCTCACCGCTGAAGCCGGATCAACGCGATGAGCCGCCCGCCCGATCTCGCGGTTGTCGGCAACGGCCGCATCGCCGCTCTGGTCAACAACCAGGGCCAACTGGTCTGGTGGTGTTTTCCACGCTTTGATTCCGATCCGGTCTTTAGCCGCCTGATCGCGGGCGACGAGGAGAAGGGCTTTTGTGACGTCCTGCTGGACCGCAAGGTCGAGACCGTCTCCAGCTATGAGCGCAACACCGCCACGGTGATCACCTTGCTGACGGCGGAAGATGGGTCCCAGGTGCGGATCACCGATTTCGCGCCGCGCCTGCGCAACTATGACCGGCTGCTGCGCCCGCCGCAGCTGATGCGTATCATCGAGCCGGTGGCGGGTATGCCGCGCATCGCCATCCGGGTCCGTCCCACCCAGTTCTACGGCAACCCGGTCAAGCGCCAGGTGGCCGGATCCAGCCATATTACGTATGGCGAGCCCGCGCTGGTGCGGCTCACCACCGATGCGCCGCTTTCCTATATCCAGAAAGAAGCGTCCTTCGCCCTGACACGGCCGTTGCACCTGGTGTTCGGCCCTGATGAGCCTTTCATGGGCGATATTTCTTCCACAGTGCGCGATTTCTACGAGCGCACGGGGGCTTACTGGCGCGAATGGGTGCGTCGGATTGCCATCGCCTATGAATGGCAGGAGGCAAGCATCCGCGCCGCCATCACCTTAAAGCTCACCAATTATGAGGAGACCGGCGGCATCGTGGCGGCGCTGACCACCTCGCTGCCCGAGGCGCCGCATTCGGGCCGCAACTGGGACTATCGCTATTGCTGGCTGCGGGATGCCTATTTCGTGGTGAAGGCGCTGAACGCCATCGGCGCCACCCACAGCATGGAACAGTATATCGCTTATATTCTCTCCATCGCGGGTAATGTGGACACCCTGGCGCCCTGTTACGGCATCGTGCCCAGCGACGATCTGACGGAATGGATCGCGCCCGACCTCAAGGGTTATGAAGGCCATGGCCCGGTGCGCATCGGCAACGCCGCGGTGGAACAGGTCCAGCACGACGCTTATGGCAGCGTCATTCTGGCGGCCACGCCCATGTTCTTCGACAAGAGGTTGCCGGACCCGGGCAATGAAAGCCTGTTCCGTCTTCTGGAAAAGATGGCGCGACAATGCGCGGCGCTGGCGCTGGAGCCGGATGCCGGCATCTGGGAATTCCGGGGGAAGAAGCGCATCCACACCCATTCCGGGGCCATGTGCTGGGCCGGCCTTTCGCGCACCGCTGCTATCGCCGCGCGCCTGGGCCTTTCCGATCGCGCGCAGTATTGGCAGGGCTTGGCCGACGATACCGGCGAGGCGCTGCTCAAGCGCGTCTGGAATGAAAAGCGCAAGGCTTTCGCGGCCGCCGAAGGCACAGACGACATGGATGCCAGTGTGCTGCTGTTGCCCGAACTGGGGCTGATCGATGCCCACGATCCGCGGTTTGCTTCCACCGTTGCCGCCATCGAACAGGATCTCGTACGCGGGCGTCACGTCATGCGCTATGCCGCCGAGGATGATTTCGGGTTGCCCGAGACCGAATTCCTGGTTTGCCGGTTCTGGCTGATTGATGCGCTGGCGGCGCTGGGCCGGCGCGAGGAAGCGCGCGAGCGCTATCAGGATGCCTTGGCCCTGCGCAACAGCTATGGCCTCTTGGCGGAAGACATCCATCCCCAGACCGGCGCCTTGTGGGGCAACTTCCCGCAGACCTATTCCATGGCGGGCGTGATTCTCAGCGCCATGCGCCTCAGCCAGAGCTGGGAAGACCGCTACTGGCGCGGTTAGCGCAGGGGCTGTAGCTGCCCGAGCAGACCGGCCAGTAGCACCGCAATCAGGCCCAGGCTCAACTCGATCGCCGCGTTGCGTGCGATCAATGTATCGTTTCCCTTTGGCATCAGCCGGAAGCGGTTGACCAGGGCAAGGCCGATCATGCAGGCCACCAGCGCCAGCTTCGCGCCCAGTACCGACAGATAGAGCGTGGACATGCTTCCTTCCTGGCCCAGCAGGATGGAAGCGCTGTTGATCAGGCCGGTCATCACCAGAAGCAGCACGGCCACCATCGCCCAGTCGGAGAAAAGCGACAAAGCCAGCGGCATATTTGGCTCCCGCCGACGCCAGAGCAGCAGCAACACAAACAGCCCGCCGATCCAGAAGGCCGCGGTGAGGAGATGTACACCGTCCGTGATGGCGCCGATGGCGGCAAAACCCGCCGGACTGGCGGCGGCGGCGTGGCTGGTGGCGGCGGGCAACACCAGCGCCAGCGCCGACAGCAGCACCACAAGCGCACGTCCGCGCCGGATCGCCAGCAGCAGTCCCAGCCCGGCAAGCGCGGCCATGCGGCCCAGGAAGAACTGACCGAAGCGCGTATCTCTGGCGGCAGACACGACGATCTGGCGATCCATGGCGTCGGCCATGTCGGCGGCGGCCAGGCCCAGCCAGGCGCAGCCGGCAGCCAGCGCCAGCAGCAACAGGGCCCAGCGTAAAGATTGGTCGCGCACGGGCAGGATCATGGGCAGGCGGGCGCGCAGCAGCCAGGTGAAGGCGCAAAGCCCGAACAGCAGCATGCTGGCGGCAAAGTAGAGGCCCCGCGCCAGCACCAGCATCAGGGAATAACCTCGAAACTGAAGCTGCCCTTCATCGGATGGGTGTCCTGGCCGACGCTGTGCCAGGCGACCTTGTAGCGGCCGGGCCTGAGCGCGAGCGGCAGCAGGGTGATGCCGCTGCCTGCCACAGAACTCGCCAGCGGCACGGTCTTGCCGGCGGCGTCGATCAGGCTGGCGCCGCTGAAGGCTGGCTCCAGCTTTTCCGAAAAAGTCAGCCGGATCATCTTCGGTGTCTTGATCTTGGCGTCCACGGCGGGATCGGAAGCGGTCAGCTTGGCGTGGGCAAAGGCCGGTGTTGCGGCCAGCAGCATCAGCAGGGCGAGGCGTTTCACGGCATGTTCTCCAGCTTCAGGCCTGCCAGCGCCAGCGCGATCCAGCCGGCGATGAACGCCAGGCCACCGAACGGCACCAGATAGGCAAAGATATGCGCATTCGTCAGAGCCAGCAGATAAAGACCGCCGCAGAACAGGATCATGCCCACCAGAAACAGCCAGCCGGCGGCCTCGGCGCGCGGCCGGGCCGCGCCACGGGCAGCCAAAGCCGCGAGACCCAGCGCCACCGCATGGACCAGATGATAGGTGCCACCCAGCCGGACGGTGGCCGCAGGCCCGGAGGATAGGCCCGGCGAATGGGATGCAAGAGCGCCTGCGACCACCGCGATCGCGCCGTTGATGCCGGCCAGGAACAGAAATTTTTTCATCGCTGGCTTTTATAGACAGGGGCGGCGGGCTTTGCGAGTTTGGCCGCTCGAAAGCCCTGACAAATTAGATGGAAGCCATGTCATGCCTGAATTCGCGACCGCCCCGGATGGCGTGGCGCTGGCCTTTGAGCGGCACTCGCCGCCGGAAGCAACCAGCCATCCGTCCATTGTCCTGGTGCATGGCTTCGGCTCGAGTCGCGCGCAGAACTGGAAAGCCACCGGCTGGTATGGCGGGCTGACGGCGGCCGGCTTTCCCATCGTGGCGATGGATTGCCGCGGCCATGGCGACAGCGGCAAGCCACATGATCCGGCGGCCTATGGCCACGACCGCATGGCTGAAGATGTGGTCGATGTGATGAAGGCTTGCTCCCTCTCCCAAGCGCTAGTTCTGGGATACTCGATGGGCGGCTTCATCGGCCTGAGGCTTCTGGCGGCGCATCCGGAACGGGTGATCAAGCTTGCCGTCTCGGGCATGGGCGAAAGCTATCTCAAGGACAGCATCACCTCGCCTGCCGCGCGCGCCGCGCTGGCCGATGCGCTGCTGACGTCTGATCCAGCCTCCATCACCGATCCGCGCGCCAAGATGTTTCGCGCTTTTGCGGATCAGGCGGGCAAGGACCGTCTGGCGCTGGCGGCGTGCATGCGGGCCATGTCGCAACGCTTATCACCGGAGACCTTGGCGCATCTGCAGCGCCCCGTGCTGGTGGTGACGGGCGAGAAGGACGACACGGCGGGGCGGCCCGAACCCCTGGCTGCAACATTTGCTAATGGCAGGGCCGTGGTGATTCCCGGGCGCGATCACATGTCGGCGGTGGGCGACAAAAACACCCGGCAAGCGGTGATCGATTTTTTCCGCTGAAAGCGGGAAACCGAGCCCGCCGTACATTCGTTCTTCAATGGGAGCACATTATCGCGTTGCCGCAATTTCGCCGCGGTGACGATAGTTTGTCTGTGTACTGATTATTGTTTGTCGAAGGGCGTTGGTTAGGAGGACCAATGCTGCAGGGATTTGAAAAGAGCACGGGTGCGGTACGCTTTGGTACTGAAAAAAGCGTAGGTTTTCCAGCACTTAACGTTACTTTCGACAACGCCATACGGCGCGACTCCTGTGCGCGCCGCGGCCGCGATGGGGGAATATCGCGCACTCAGGTTGAGCTGTCGAAATGTTAGAAGCGCATGCCCGCGCCGGAATTCGAAACCGGCTTCTGCACAAGATCAGTCTTGAGGATTGGGACCTCATCGGTCCGCATCTGGAAGCGGTCACCTTGAAGGATCGTCAGGTGATCGAGGTCCCGACCAAGCCGATTACGCATGCCTATTTCGTGGAAACCGGCATCGCCTCGGTGGTGGCTGTGGATGCGGAGGACCACCGAATCGAGGTCGGCGTGATCGGCTATGAAGGCATGACCGGTGTGCCGTTGGTCATGGGGGATGACCGGGCGCAGCACTCGACCTATATGCAGATCGGCGGCACCGGTCACCGCATTTCACAGGATATTTTACGCGGCGCCATTGCGAACAGCGAGGGCCTTCGCGCCCTGATGCTGAAATGGGCACAGGGCTTCATGATCCAGACGGCCCAGACCGCGCTTGCCAATGGCCGCGCCAAGCTGGAGCAGCGTCTGGCGCGATGGCTCTTGATGGCGCATGACCGCATGATCGGCGATGCCGTACCGCTAACCCATGAATTCCTGGCGGTGATGCTGGGCGTGCGCCGCGCGGGCGTCACGGTGGCGATCCATGGTTTTGAGCGGCGCGGGCTGGTGACGACCCGGCGCGGCCAGCTCACGGTGGCCAACCGCTCCGGCATCGAACAGATCGCCGGCAGTTTCTATGGCACGCCGGAAGCTGAGTTGCGCCGGCTCTTGGGCGACAAAGAGATCGGCCGCTAGCAGCTAAATAGGACTCGCCTTTCTCGGCCAGTACATGGTTTGTTCTGGTCATGCTGCCCCCCAAATTTGTTGCCTGGTTTGCCGCCCGTGGCTGGCAGCCCCGTGCCCATCAGCTGGCCCTGGTGGAGCATGCAGGGCAGGGACAGAGCGTACTGCTGGTGGCCCCGACCGGCGGCGGCAAGACCCTGGCCGGCTTCCTGCCCACCCTGATTGAACTCGCCGGCTCTTCTGATTTGGCCGCTTCGCGGCCGGGGCCAAAGCGCTCGCGCAAGCGGGGTCTCAACACGCTCTACATTTCGCCGCTCAAGGCTCTGGCGGTAGACGTGGCGCGCAATCTGGAAGCGCCCATCGCCGAAATGGATTTGCCCGTTACGGTCGAGACCCGGACCGGGGATACCCCGGCGGCGCGCCGTCAGCGCCAGCGCCATGCCCCGCCGGATATTCTTCTGACCACGCCCGAACAATTGTCATTGCTGCTGGCCCATCCGCGGGCGCGGACGATGTTCGAAAATTTGCGCACCATTGTGCTGGACGAGTTGCACGCGCTCTTCAATTCCAAGCGCGGTGATCTGCTGGCATTGGCGCTGGCGCGGCTTTCCACCCTGGCGCCCGGCCATCGCCGCGTCGGTCTTTCCGCCACGGTGAAAGACCCGGCGCCGCTGCAGCGTTTTCTGATGCCGCAGCCGGCTGAGGGTGAAGCCCTTTCAGAGATCGTGATCGCCGCGGGCGGGGCGAGGCCTCATATCGAGATCAGCGCCTCGGATTCCTATGTGCCTTGGGCGGGGCATCTGGCGCGCCATGCCATGCTGGATGTGATGACGGCTATCCAGGCCTCGAAGACCGCGCTGGTCTTCGTCAACACCCGCAGCCAGGCCGAACGCACGTTCCAGGAATTGTGGGCGATCAACGACAACAATCTGCCCATTGCGTTGCATCACGGCAGTCTCGCGGTGGAGCAGCGGCGCAAGGTGGAGGCCGCCATGACTCGCGGCGACCTGCGCGCGGTTGTCTGCACCTCGACCCTGGACCTCGGCATCGATTGGGGCGCGGTGGACCGGGTGATTTGCATCGGCGCGCCCAAGGGCGCCGCGCGGCTGGTGCAGCGCATCGGCCGCGCCAATCACCGGCTGGATGAGCCCAGCGCTGCGCTGCTGGTGCCGGCCAACCGGTTTGAAGTGCTGGAATGCAATGCCGCGCGCGACGCGGTGCTGGCGGGTGAACTCGACGGCGAACGGTTGAAAGCGGGCTCACTCGATGTGCTGGCCCAGCATGTGCTGGGTACAGCCTGCGCGGCGCCGTTCGACGCGAGTGCGTTGTTCGCGGAAATCCGCAGCGCCTCGCCCTATCATCACGTCACGCGCGAGGATTTCGACGCGGTGGTGGATTTCGTGGCCACCGGCGGCTATGCCCTGCGCGCCTATGACCGCTATGCGCGATTGCGCAAGACCGATGACGGCCGCTTCCGCCTGGCGCATCCGCGCCTGGCCCAGGAATATCGCCTGAATGCAGGCGTCATCGTGGAAGACCCGATGGTGGAAATCCGGCTGCAGGGCAAGGGCCGGCCCGCGGGCGCGGGCGGCCGCAAGCTGGGCGAGCTGGAGGAATATTTCATCGAACAGCTTTCGCCCGGCGACACCTTCGTCTTTGCCGGCCAGGTGGTGCGCTTCGAGGGCCTGCGCGAGACCGGTGCTTATGTCACCAAGACCAATGATCCGAACGCGGAAATCCCCTCCTATAACGGCGGCAAATTTCCGCTCTCCACTTTCCTGGCCCAGCGGGTGCGGGAGATGGTGTCGTCGCCCGAAAGCTGGGGCCATTTGCCCGAGCCGGTGCAGGAATGGCTGAAGATCCAGGAATGGCGCAGCGTGATCCCCAAGCCGGGTCAGTTGCTGGTCGAGACGTTTCCCCGCGGCAGCCGTCATTATCTGGTCTGCTATCCCTTCGAGGGACGCCTGGCGCATCAGACCCTGGGCATGCTGCTGACGCGCCGGCTGGAGCGTCAGCGCCTGCATCCGCTGGGCTTTGTCGCCAACGAATATGCCCTGGCGGTCTGGGCCGCGCGGGATCTGGGCGGCATGGACATGGACGCGCTGTTTGACGAGGACATGCTGGGTGACGATCTGGATTCCTGGCTGGCGGAGTCCAATCTTTACAAGCGCACCTTCCGCAACTGCGCCATCATCGCCGGGCTGATCCAGCGCCGCTTTCCCGGCAAGGAGAAAAGCGGACGACAGGTCACATTCTCTTCAGACCTCATTTACGACGTTCTCAGGAGCCATGAACCCGACCATGTGCTGCTCCGCGCTACATACCAGGATGCGGGAACCGGACTTCTGGATATAGCAAGGCTGGGCGACATGCTGGCGCGCGTGAAGAAGCGCATTGTAACGCGGCGGCTGGACCGGGTTTCGCCCCTGGCGGTGCCGGCGCTGCTGGAAATCTCCAAGGAGATGGTTGCGGGGGGCGTGGACGAGGCTATTCTGCGCGAGAATGAAGACGCGCTGATACGGGATGCGATGCGTGTGGACTAAACCGGGCTCCTTCAGCAAGAGTGAGGGGGGCGACCTCCTGATCACCGTCAATGGCGAGACCCTGCTGCTCGATCCCTGCGGTGCGGCCTTCGCGCCGGCGCATTCGGTGCTGCTGTTCGCCGATCTGCATTTCGAAAAGGGCAGCTTCTACGCCCGCGGCCGCCAGTTTCTGCCGCCTTACGACACCACCAACACGCTTTTGCGCATGGCCCGCGCCGTGGCCCGCCACAAGCCGGCGCGCGTGGTGGCGCTGGGCGATTCCTTTCATGACGGCGAGGCGGCGGAGCGTCTGCAGCCCGAAGAGCGCGGCCTGCTGGAATCCCTGACAAAGACGGCGCGCTTCACCTGGATCGCCGGCAATCACGATCCCCATCCGCCGGCCTGGCTGGGAGGGGACATTTGCGAGAAGCTGGAAATCGGCGGCCTTACTCTGCGACACGAGCCGCTGGCGAATTTCCAACCCGGCGAGGTGGCGGGGCATCTGCATCCCTGCGCCAGCGTGGCCAAATGGGGGCGCAGCGTGCGGCGGCGCTGTTTTGTCAGCGATGGTCTCAGGCTCGTTCTGCCGTCTTTCGGCGCTTACACAGGCGGCCTGGATGTGGCCGAGGCCGCCATTGCCTCGCTGTTTTCCGGCCCCTTCCATGCCTACATGCTGGGGCACTCTCGCGTGTACGCGATCCCGCGCCGGATCGCGATCTGATAGGTCCGCTTTGCGCCAGAAGCGGACAACCGTGCGTCGGCAACGACCGAAACGGCGTCCCACTTCAAAGAACCTCGGACAGGCACTATCATTTGCTCATACTCGCTGGGAATATCGATTGCACCGAGGAAGCAAATCGTGAAAATTCTCCAAGAGGGCTTTGCCGCTGTCCTGCTGCTCTCGTCTATTGTTCCGGCTCTGGCGCAAGATAAAGCACCAGCGCACGATGGGCGCGACGATACGCCGGAATATTGGTGGGTGGACAAGATGGCGGGCGGCCGCAACGCCTACAAGGCGCCCAACCGCCCGATCTGGCGGCTGTCGGAGCTGAAGCGGACGCATGCGGGCCAAAAAAACTGGTCACAGCAGATCATTCTCGATGACGAACAGAACGTCACCTACAATTCAGGCGCGCCGGGGACCAAGATTACGCCCCGCATGCATCCCGACAGCCCGACCGTATTCGTGATCATCGCCGGCGATCTTCGTTTCAATGTGGAAGGCCAGCAGCCGGTGACCGCCACCAAAAGCGGCATCGTCCACATCATGAAGGATACGCTCTATTCGGCGGACGTCACGGGCGAGCAGAATGCGCTGTGGGTCGAGGTCAATCTGCGGGGCTATTCCACCCTGTATCCCGCCGCCGATTCAAAGCCGCGGCCCGGACCCGGCAACAGCATCGCGAAAGTATCCTTCTCCCACCGGCCGCCGCCCTACACCCCGCCCAACCAGCTTTATTTCAACACCTTGGAAGCTATCGCCACTTGCAAGGTGCATCTGGCGGTGCAGGACGATCATCTGTTCGCCAATCCGGCCCTAGGTTATGTCAATCCCGCCGACAACAAGTGCGGCACCGGCAGCCTCAATACCGGCAGCGGTAGGCCCATCAAGCCGGGCGCGACCTTCAACACGGCGGCGCCGTTCGGGCATCTGCATTCGGGCGCCGTCGAATGGTGGGTCATCCAGGTCGGGCAGACATCCGCGCGGTTCGAGAATGCCGGCGAATACCATGCCACGGAAGGCGACGTGATGTATGTCCCGCCCAATACCTGGCATGAAACCACCGCGGATACGCCGTCCGGTCCATCTGTGCGCCTGGCAATGGGCTCCTATCAGCGCATCAGCATGGAGCACACCGGACCGGCGCAATAATGCCTGACAAGAACCGGGTGAGCTCTTTTCGATTAAAACAACCATGACCACGTCTGCCTTGAGTCAGAAACGGTCACGTCCGCGTTGGGCCAAAACCGGACATCGTCAAACCCGCGTGGAAGCGAAGATCACGCCGGCCGCCGGAACAGAACCGACGAGATCCAGCCCAGCAGCATCGCCATCAGCACACAGGCAAGGCCGTAGGAGAGCGGCGCATCATGCGCCAGGTTGAACAGCCGCCGCTCCAGACCGCTCGCATCCACAAACAGGGGCGTTGACTGGACGCTGACCACCTGGCCGTCGCGGAAGAGATAGACCTCAACATTGTACTGGCCCCGCGTAACCCCGGCGGGCACGGGCACGCGGGTGCGAAACAGCGTTTCGCTGAGGAAGTCGATGCTGCCGGGGCTTTCGGTATAGAGACCGACCCGCTTGTGGTAGCGGATGGCCGCCTGGCGGAACGGTTCGGGATCATGATGGCTGCCCACCTGGCTGGGGCGCAGGGCCTCAAGGCCGATGCCATAGCGTGCAAGAGCGTCTTGCGACGCGATGCGCGACAAGGGCGCGGTGGAGGCGAGATAGTAATAGGCGGGCAGGCCCTCGAAGCGCGCGGCGTCGCGGTTGACCCAGACGCCGGCGACGCGGTCGCGCCGGCGCACCGTCATCGGTTCGTCGGGCCCGCGCACCACCACCACGATGTCGCGGCCCTGCGCGGCCTGCGGGCCTTCAATGGCGCCGAACACCACGATGTTGGTGCCAGTATAATTGGAAGTGATCTGGATAATGTCCTGACTGACGCCGGAGACCAGGTCTTCGCCTCGCGCCGGAGCGATCAGCAGCAGGCCCAATAACGTCAAGCAAAGCCGCTTCATGGCGCGGCCTCGCTGAGGGAATAGACATCGGCCGGCGGCGCCACCAGCTGCCAGGCAAGGCCCGCCGCCACCGTCAGCACGATCACCGCCAGCAACAGGCGCAGCTGTTCGCCCCGCAACTTGGCGCCGGCGCGCACGCCGAGTTGCGCGCCCACCACGCCGCCGATCACCAGAAGACCCGCCAGGATGATGTCTACCGCAAAGTTGCTGGTGGCCTGCAGCACGGTGGTTATGGCGGTGACGGCGATGATTTGGGCCAGCGAGGTGCCCATCACCACATTGGTGGGCATGCGCAGGATGTAGATCATGGCAGGCACGATGATGAATCCGCCGCCGATGCCCATGATGGCGCTGAGCGCGCCGACCACGAAGCCGATGATGATCGGCGGAATGACGCTGATATAGAGACGCGACTGGCGGAAGCGCATCTTGAAGGGCAGGATCTGCACCCAGCCGCGTTGCATGGGGCGCCGCGAAGGGGTGATGCCGCTGCGATAGGCCTTCAGCGTGGCCAGGCTCTCGCGCAGCATGATGGTGCCGATCGAGCCCAGCATCAGCACATAGGCCAGCGCCACGATCAGGTCCATCTGGCCCTGGCGGCGCATCAATGCGAACAGCCAGACACCGGCCAGGGTGCCGAAGATGCCGCCGCACAGCATCACGCCCGCCATGACGAAGTCGATACCCTGCCGCCGCCATTGTGACAGCGCGCCCGACATGGAGGAGGCCGTGACGTGGCTGAGCGTGGTGGCCACCGCGACGGTGGAGGGGATACCGGTAAAAACCAGCAGCGGCGTCATCAGAAAGCCGCCGCCCACACCGAACATGCCGGAAAGAAAACCCACCCCCATGCCCAGCGCGATGATGATCAGCCAGTTGACTGACATTTCGGCGACGGGAAGGTAGATCTCCATCTAACGCTTGTCTTTTGGCCTCTGGCGCTTGCACGCTGCCGCTACAAGCCGCGCGTCGCTCACGCGACCATGCGCGCGCAAGCGGTGACGGTCAACGCAAAAAGCCCTGCAAATGGCAGCTTAAATTAGCCCAGATCCGCCGGTTCGGGCGGCACATTGGCGCCGCGGTTCAGCGGCGCGGCATGGAAGGTGGCGGCCGACTTGGCGGCGGCGGCGCGGTCGGGATCGCTGAGCTGGGTGGCAAGCACGTTCATGCGCTGCTTGGATTCCGCATCACCCGTGGTGGCGGCGATGGAATACCACTTATAGGCATCCAGCAGACTCTGCGGCACGCCATCACCGCGTTCGTACAGCACCGCCAGATTGAACTGGGAATCCGCCAGGCCCAGCGTCGCGGCCTTGGCGAACCAGCGCGCCGCTTCGCTCATATTCTTCTTGCCGCCCGCGCCGCCGGCATAAGACACCGCCAGATTGTGCATCGCCTTGCGGTTGCCCTGATTGGCGGAGAGCTCATACCAGTGCACGGCCTTCACCGGATCGGCCGTCACGCCCTGGCCGCGTTCATAGAGCGTGCCCAGGCGGTATTGCGCCACAGCCTGGCCCTTCTCGGCGGCCTGCGTCAGGAACTTGATCGCGTCCGGCAGATTGACCGACTGACCTTCCAGCGCACGCAGGCCCAGGATCGTGAGCGCGGCGGGATTGCCCGCACTGGCAAGCTGCGCAACCTTGTCGACAGGTGGGGCGGCGAGGCGCGTCGGCACGAGCTGCGCTGCCGGGCTGACCGGCGCGCTTTTGACCGGATGCGGAGCGGCCGGCGCGGGCAGACGCGTCTGGGCCTGTTGCGGCTTGGGTTCGGCGCGCTGGGTCTGGAAATTCTTCGCGTCGCCAATCTTGGTCCCACCAACCTTCGCATCACCAGTCTTCGCGTCGCCGGCCTTGGTATCATGGGACGGCGGCGTAACGTTCTGTGGCGCCACCGCGGAGGGTGTTGCTTTGGGTTGCGGCGGCGGCAGCGCACTGGGGCGGACAGGCGCGGCAGGACGGGTGACGGCGGGCTGTTCTGGCGCGCTGGCATGCCGGCTGAAGAACAGGGCAGCGGCACCCGCGGCGACCACCACCAGCCCCACGATCAGCGGGATCAGGAGGCGCGACTTTTCCTTTTCCTCGTCATCGTGGGTCTCTTTCTGGAAAAAGCCGGCAAAGCGGCCACGGCGTTCGCTCTCGGCTTTTTCGGCGGCGGCACGGGCGGAACGGCGCGCCTGGGCCAGGAAATTTTCCGGCGGCGGCGCATCGGCAAAGACATCCGGAAATTCGGGCGCCGGCGCGAAGGGATCGGCGCCGTCTTCGGGCGGAACATCGAAGGTGAAGCCATGCGGTGTGAAGGCATCCACCGGCGGCAACGCCTCAAAGGCGTGATCGTCGACCAGTGGCGGTTCAGCCAGAGGCGGGACTTCGAACGCGCTCGCCGGCGGCGGCTCGTAACTTTGCGGATGGGTCTGGGCGGGCTCTGAGTGCGGGGGCTCGTAAGCCGGCGGTTCAACCGGATGCAGGAACCGCGTGCGCATCTCGGCGAGAAAATCGTTGTGATCCTTCTCCAGCGCATCCATCCGGTGAGACATGGCCTGCATGCCGCTGTCGAAGCGCTCGCTGGGATCGTGCCTTTCCAGACGGTCCGCCATGCCGTCGACCGAATGCTCGATATGGTCCAGCCGGCGCTCGAATTCGGCGCCGGGCAGACGCATCTCCAGCCGGGCAATGGAGTCTTCCAGGCGGTGAAGCGCCTCTTCGTGCTGGGCGGCGCGGCGCTGGATCTCCACCTGATCGGTGGCGCGCTGGTTGGCGGAGGTCTCGATCTTCTCGAGTGCATGATCCAGCGCATTGGTGTTGAACTGGGCGGTCTTCTCCACCGCGGCCAGCCGCGCGTCCATCGTCTTTTCAGCAACCTCCAGCCGCTGGTCCAGCGTCTTGCCGACATTCTGCGCCGTCTGTTCCAGCGCCTTGAATCGCGCATCCACCACCATCTCGGCGGTGTCCAGGCGCTGGTCGAGCGCTTTGGCCCGGCTTTCCGAATCCACCCGCGCCTGACCGACACGGCCGGCCAACTGTTCCAGGCTTGCGGTGAGCTGGCCCACCTGGCCGGCGGAATTGTTCGCGGTGGCGGTGATCTGGTCGGCCAGGCGCGACAGGCCCTGATGCAGCGCCCTGACCGCTTCCTTGATGCCGTCATGGACAGCCGATCGTTCCAGCCGTTCCAGCCGCTCATTCAGCGCTATCACATTCATGCCGAGCTGGTCGAAAGCCTGGGCCTGCTCGCGGGCGCTGATGTTCATTTCCTGGGTCGTGCGCGACATGACCCGGTTGGATTCGCTGTGGCTGCGTTCGCTGGAATCCAGACGCCGGGAGAGGCCGCGCAGCTGATCCTCGATGCGCCGCCAGGCGTCATTCGATTCGCTCTCGCTGCGGCCCACGCGGGCCATCATGTCCTCGGTGTCGCGGCGGCTGGCGGCCGAAGGCGGCAGACCCCAACTATCCACTGGGGCGCCGGACTGGCCCCGGCTTTCAAAGGCCGCTTCTTCTTCCAGGCCTGAAAAACTGCGCAAAATACGGCGAGTCAGCCATTCCCCGACCGACAGGCCTTCCCGGCGGGCAGCGGCACGCGCAGCTTCCCGTGCCTCGGGCGGGATGCCGGCCACATTCCAGGGAAGCTCTGCACGCATTTCGACTCACTGGCACCGCACACCCGCTACAGAAAGTACCGGGGGCAAGATATAGTGTAAAGGAATGTTGAACCCGCGAGTGGCGGTTGGGCAGGGCCGTGCGGAAACCATGCACAGATACTTGAGTCGCTCAGTTTAAACGCGCGCGAATAGCGTCGTTATTGCGTTCCCACCGTACCGCGCAGCCGCAAGGGCGCCGGCCCTGGATTGGCAGGGGTGGTGGAAGCCGCCGCGGGACTTTCCAGACTGGTGACGGTGCTGGCCGGGCCGCCGGTCTTGGGCGGCGGCAGGCCGAGGTCGGTAGAAAACAGCACAGCGACATAGACGGTGTCGCCATTGACGGCCGCACCCACCCCGGCATGGTCGTAGTTGATGAAGGCCATATTGTCCCGATGCGGCGGGCTTTTCATCCACTCGTCCAGAAAACGATGGGCAAACTCGTCTACCGAGACGCCGCCTTGTTTGGTGTAATGCTGGGCGGCGAGATTTTCGCCGAGCAGGCCCTGCCATTTGGCATCATCCTTCATCAGCAGGGTGGCGCTGGTGGCGCCGTCCGGCCCCTGGTGCGCCAGATAGTTTTTTTCCGCCATGTCGCTGGCGCGGGCGCGGGCGACCTTGGAAAGTTCTGCGTCAAAGGCCAGCGACCTCGCCTTCGGATCGAGCTTGTGCCGTTCTTCCTCGACCAGGATCGCGATGCGGGTCTCCAGTGCTCCCATCTGGGTTTTGGGATCGGGCGGCAGAGGCGCCGCCGCCGGTGGCGGTGCTTCGGTGGCGCAGCCTGCCAGCACCAGGACTGTCAGAAGCGGAAATAGCTGCCGGGGCATGATCAGAAGCATAAATCAGCCTGGCAGAATCTCGAACAGGCCGGCGGCGCCCATGCCGCCGCCGACACACATGGTGACCACGCCCAGCTTGGCGCCACGCCGCCGCCCCTCGATCAAAATGTGACCGGTCAGGCGCGATCCCGTCATGCCATAGGGATGGCCGATGGAAATGGCGCCGCCATTCACATTTGTTTTAGCCGGGTCCAGGCCCAACTGGTCCATGCAATAGAGAGTCTGACTGGCAAAGGCCTCGTTCAGCTCCCACAGGTCGATGTCGTCCACCTTCAGGCCGTGGCGGGAGAGCAGCCGCGGCACGGCCTTGACGGGGCCAATGCCCATTTCATCCGGCTCGACGCCTGCCACGGCGAAGCCGCGGAAGATCCCCAGAGGCTTCAGGTTCTTCTTCGCCGCCGCTTCGGCGGTCATCACCAGGCAGGCCGAGGCGCCGTCAGCGAACTGGGAGGCGTTGCCGGCGGTAATGTACTTCCCTTCCGCGATCTGCTGGCCGCCCGCATGCACCGGCTTGAGCGCGGCAAGGCCCTCCAGGGTCGTGTCGGGGCGGTTGCACTCATCGCGCTCCACGGTGAAATCCACCATGGTTTCGGCGCCCGTCGCCTTGTCCACTTTCTTCATCTTGGTCGCCAGTGGCACGATCTCGTCGGCATATTTGCCGGCGGCTTGCGCGGCTGCAGTGCGTTGCTGGCTGCGCAGGGCATATTCATCCTGGCGTTCGCGGCTGATGCCATAACGCTGCGCCACGATCTCGGCGGTCTCGATCATGGTCATCCACAAAGCCGGCTTCACTTCGAGCAGATGTTCCTCGGTGAAGTTCTTGAGATTCACCCCGCCCATCTGCACCAGGGAGATGGATTCCACGCCGGAGCCCACCGCGATCTCGGTGCCGCCGGTCATGATCTGTTGCGCGGCCATGGCGATGGCGTTGAGCCCCGACGAGCAATAGCGGTTGATGGTCACCCCCGAGGTGGTAACCGGGCACCCGGCCCAGATCGCGCTCTCGCGGGAGATATTGTTGCCGGTGGCGCCTTCCGGAAAGCCGCAGCCCATATAGACGTCTTCCACCTCGCCAGGCTCCAGACGCGCGCGCGCGATGGCATGCTTGACGGCATGGCCGCCCATCACCGCGCCATGGGTCTGGTTGAAGCCGCCGCGCACGGATTTGGCGAGACCGGTCCGGGCCGTAGAGATAATCACCGCCTGCCGCATGAACTTCCCTTTAGGTTCTGCCCCGAAGCACGGCTGAACCTAGCCGTTCAGGCGTTTGGCTGCCAGTGCGGGGTAGCGCAAGGTGAAGGTGACGGCTAGGGCAAGGGCGATCACGCTGACCGCGATGCTGCCGTAAAGCGCCAGGCGCGGTATCAAGGTGACGGCGCCGTCCGCCACCGCCATGGCGAGGAAAGCCGCAGTCCAGCTTGCGGAAACCAGATAGTTCACCTTGCGAAAGAGTGGCGGCGGCCAGGCGGCTTCCCGCGGATCCAGCCGTGCATAGTCCATCGAAAAGGGCCGCCGGATCACGAGTGAGCCGCCCAGAAGCAGGAACAGCGCGGCTTCGGCAATAAAGCGGACCATGGGCAGCGGCAGGCTGGGATCGAGAAAGCCGCGCCAGAGAGACAGCAGCGCGAACAGGACAAGGCAACCGATATCCAGCAGCCGCAGGCTCGGGCTTTCGACGAAATCGCGAATGGTGACGACGAAGGCGGCGGCGAAGGCGACCCAGAGCGCGAGGTCGGCGGAAAGCCGCGACAGGAACGCGAACAGGATGAAGGGCGCAAAGCCCACGACCAGATTCATGCTGGGCCTTCACGCGGAATATGAAAACCGGGGCGCGCCCTGAACGACGCGCCCCGGGCTAGTGTCCCGATTCTGAAATTCGCTCGATCTCGATATAGGTCTCCGGGCGAATTTCAGAATCGCAGGACACTAGCAATTATTAATTCTAGTGCCGTGTCGGTTTCGAAGTTCGCTCAGAGCCCGATATAGACGAACTGCGAACTTCGAAACCACGGCACTAGGATCAGGTCAAATTACTTGGCGGCAGCGGTCGCGCCCGTACCGGGATTGGCCTTCTGCTTGGCGAAATAGGTCCACAGGCGCACCACGCGGGCGGATGCGGGATTGGACTGATTGATGGCGCTGAAAGTCTGGGCGGCCTCGGCATATTTGCCCTGCGCTGCCTGCGACATGCCAATCAGCATGTCGGCCTCGGTGGGGTCTTGCAGCCCGCCCTTGGTCTTGGCGGCCTGGCCCAGAGCTTCCGCATCCGAATACATGCCATAGCCGTACGCGGCTTCACCCGTCTTCACATTATACACGCCGTTCTGCTTGGCGCCGGCGGCAATCTGCTGCGCAAAGGTCTTCTTGTCGGCCTCGACTTTGGCCGCGGACGGCGGGAAGCCGGTGCCGCCGGCCTTTTCAGCCTGCTCCGCGTCGCCATAGAGAGCGGCCTTGCTGGCGGTAGAACCAATCAGCGAGGCGTCCGGCTGGCTGAGCGGGCCGCCCTGCAGGAACATCAGCCGGCCCATATAGATGTAATCGATGTCGCGCATGCCCTTGGTGGTCAGCGACACTTCCATCAGCTGCTTCCAGTCCTCGGGCGTATTGTAGGTGGCGACCAGGGTCTCCAGCGTTTTTTCGGCGCCCACCTCGTCCTTCTGCTTGACCTGCGCCGCCATGACCACATCGAGATCGTTGCGGTTCGGCTTCTGGCCGGCGGCGTTGGCGGCATCGATATTCTTCTGGGCCAGCGCCGTGGCGGCGGCATAATCGCCACCCAGATACAGCGCCTGGGTGATCACGGCCATATCGGCGGCCGGCGGATTTGTCGCCTGATAGAGCTTGGCGTACTTGGCCGCCTTGTCATAGTGCTTGGTGTTCAGCGCCAGCTTCATCGCGGGGCCATAAACCGCGGCCTTGTCGGTGTCGGGGATTGCCGCGGGATCGATCTCCGCGGCGGCTTCCGCGTCCACATCCGCGGCCGCCATGTCCTGCATGCCGATATGGATGCTCATGGAGAAGCGGTTGATCATCAGATTGTCGTAGGGCGTGCGGTCGCTGACCTTCTTGGCTTCTTCAATCGCGGCGAGCGCGGCCGGAAAGTCCTTCTTGTTGTTCGCCGTTTGCGCCGCCGACAGATTTTTGGCCACCCCGGAGGTGATCTTGGGAGGCTTGGGGGCGTCGGCGGCCATCGTGGTAGCGGAAGCGCCGAGCAGAAGACCCGCCGTCAACCCGGCGAGAAGAAGTTTGCTGGTCATGAAAGTCGTCCCTTTGTAGTCGGTCCCATTGGAAACAATGGCGGCCGGAAGAAAGCCCCTGCTGGGTGGCCTATTGTGAAGGTATTTGCAACTTTACTGTGGCGGGGGGCTGTTTCCAATAAGGCGATCGGTCGCGATTTGCTGCGTTGCAGCAAGTTCCTTGCGCCGCCAGTGACAGCGTAAAGACTTGTTTACCAAGCACTGGCAGCTTGGGCTGCTGGGTTTCGGGCACCTATGGCGCAAAATATTTTTCGTCTGGACGGCAGGACGGCCTTCGTCTCGGGGGCGCGCGGACACCTGGGCAGCGCGATGGCGCTGGCGCTGGCCGAGGCCGGCGCTCATGTCCTGGTCAATGGCCGCGATGTATTGGCGCTGGAAACTTTCGCCGGAGAATTGCGGGGCCGGGGCCTTTCGGCTGAGGCCGTGGCTTTCGATGCCCATGATGTCGGGGCGATCCGCTCCTTCTTCGGCGGCCTGAAGCGGCTGGACGTGCTGGTCAACAATATCGGCTTCATGGAGATGAAGGCCTTCGGCGCGCTGCAGTCCGCCGATTTCACCGCCACCTATGCCGCCACGGTCGGTACCGCCTTTGAATCAACCCGCGCAGCGCTGCCGGCGCTGAAGGCCGCGGTGGTAGTGGCCGGCGATGCCAGCGTCATCAATGTCTCGTCCATGTATGGCCAGGTGGCGCCGGACCGCCGCCTCTATGATGATCCCGCGCAGCAAAGCCCTTTTCACTACGGTCCGGCCAAGGCGGGGCTAGAGCAATTGACCCGTCATCTCGCGGCCGAGCTGGGACCGGAAAAAATTCGCGTCAACGCGCTTGTGCCTGGGCCCTTCCCCAAAGCCGGCAAGATGCCGCCGGGCCTGGAGGAGCGGCTGGCCGGACGCACCATGCTGGGCCGCATCGGCCAGCCTGACGAAATCGGCGGTCCACTGCTATTCCTGGCGGCGCCCGCCTCGCGCTTTGTGACCGGGACCAGCCTCAATGTGGATGGCGGCTGGACGGCCTGGTGAGGTAAAGGGTGCGCATGGCCTTTCTGTCCTCCTTCCGCATCGGCCAGCAGACCGTCTATCCCGAAGAGCTGCAGGAGCGGCTCAAGAGTTTTGCGCTGCTTGAGAATGTGGGCGACTCGGCGCTGCGCAATCTGCTGAGCGAAGCCAACTGGTTCGGACTTCCGGGCGGCACGCTGCTGGAACGCGGCGGCGAGAACAATGCCGCGCTTTTCCTGGTGGTGACGGGAAGCCTGGGTGTCTTTGTCGAAAATGAGCAGGGCGAGCGCCAGATGGTGGCGCATGTGCCGGCGGGCGAAACGGTCGGCGAGATGTCGCTGATCGCCGGCTCTTCCAGCCATAGCGCCCAGCTAGTGGCGCTGCGCGACACCGAACTGCTGCGCATCTCGCCTGATGGTTTCGAGGCGCTGATCTCGCGCCATCCGCGGGTGATGATGAACCTCATGCAGATTCTGGTGCGCCGGCTCAAGGATGCCAATCGCGGCCGCAGCCCAAAATCCCAGCCCAAGACCTTCGCCATCGTGCCCTTGCAAGATGGACTGTCCGACGTGCCGATCGCCCAGCGCCTGGCGCAGGCGCTGGCGCAGATCGGCGTGCGCGCCGCGGTTCTGGATGCCTCGGCCGGCGATCAGACCGCGGAATGGTTCAACAGCTTTGAGCAGGCGCACGACATCGTCTTCTATCGTGGCGACGCGCCCGACAGTCCCTGGACGCATCTGTGCCTGCGCCAGGCCGACCGCATCTATCTGCTGGCGCGCGCCAACCGGCCGCTGCCGCTGGCGCCGCTGGACCTGCCGGCCTTCAAGGCGCGTGCTTCGGGACTTCCGGAGCTGCTGCTGCTGCATCCCGATGGCGCCAGCGCCGTGCTGCCGGAACATTTCTCCCTGCGCGGCGGGCTGTTTGCCAATCACTATCATTTGCGCGCGGGCCATCAGGCCGATGTGGCGCGGGTGGCGCGCTTCATCGCGGGGCGCGCCGTGGGACTGGTGCTGGCCGGTGGCGGCGCCCGGGGCTTTGCCCATATCGGCATCATCAAGGCGCTGAAGGAAGCGGGCGTGCCCTTCGATCAGCTGGGCGGCACCTCCATGGGCGCCATCATCGCCGCGGGCCTGGCGCGGGAATGGTCGCTGGAGGAAATGACCGACCGGATGCGGGCGGTGTTCGTGGATGACAATCCGCTTTCCGATTTCACCCTGCCGCTGATCGCCCTGGTGCGCGGCCGCAAAGTCAGCGCCCGGTTGCGTGAGCATTTCGACGAGGTGGCGATCGAGGAATTGCCGCTGCCCTTTTTCGCGGTTTCCTCCGACCTCACCACAGGGCGCATCCATATTCATCGCGACGGCAAATTGTGGCGGGCGTTGCGCGCGTCCGTGGCGCTGCCCGGCATCCTGCCGCCCGTGACCTATCACGGCCATCTGCTGGTGGATGGCGGGGTGATGAACAATCTGCCGGTGGATGTGATGCGCGAGGAAACCGGCGGCTCCGGGCCCATCATCGCCTGCGATGTCACCGGCGAGATCGATCTCCAGGCCCAGGATTCGCGCTATGGCGAGCGGCCCTGGTGGTGGCTGGTGGGCCAGCGCATGCGCGGCAACCCCAGCATCGTCTCCATCCTGATGCGTTCGGGCACGGTGGGCTCGGAAGCCCAGCGCCGCATTGCGCGGGAACAGTGCGATTACATGATCGAGCCGCCCATGCCCGATATCGGCCTGCGCGACTGGCGGAAATTCGATCGCGCCATTCAGGAAGGCTATGACACGGCGCGCGCCTGTATCGAAAAGAACGGCATTCCCCTGACGCATGTCATGTCGGAAGGGCCGGGGATGCCCATTCCGCACGCAATAGTAACTGCCTAAATCGACGTATCCGGCCTGGCGCTGTCATCAGACGGCAGAACCTGATGTTTCAGCAAGTCATAGCGGCGGCCGTCCGGACCAGTGAGAATGGCGCTGTCCAGCTTGAACCCGCCGAAGCCGGATTGATGAGATGTCACCGCCAGATGGCCTTCGCCCTTGGGCCCTTCCAGCGAGATTTCATAATTGTGACTGCTTCGGCCTGGCATCCAGGAAAAGACATTGCCGTCCACACCCGTCACCACCGCATCCGCCCCCAATGCCTGCCGCGCCATGCCGTCCTCGCGCACCATTTCGCCGACAACACGCAGCACCGGATCGCGGCGATAGCCTTGCCACAGGAACCAGGCGCCATAACCGCCGATCAGGGTGGGCGGGATCGCCAGAATGATGAGCAGGACCAGGCAGCCCCACAGGCAGCCATGGCCTCGGCGCGGCGGATAGGAGGGCGGTGGCGCGGATGAGGGTGCAAGAGTCATGGCGTCATACCATCACAGGCTTTAGATTGATGCCAGGAGAGAAGACATGCCGATAGATTATGACGACATGATGCAGTCCGGCGCCACGGACCTCGCTGCGTCCTACGATGAAAAGGACGTGATGCTTTACGCCCTGGGCGTGGGCTTCGGCCGCGATCCGCTGGACGAAAAGGAACTGCCCTTTGTCTATGAAAATAATGGGCTGAAGGTGGTTCCCACCTTCGCCAGCGTAATCGCGCGCGGCGAAGCGCCGCCCGAACGCCAGCGCATGCCGCAGAAATCCTCCATCAACTTCGCCATGGTGGTGGATGGCGAGCGCCGCATCACCGTGCACAAGCCGCTGCCGTCCAAATGCGCGGTCAAGGCCGACGAGCGCTATCTCGACATTCTGGACAAGGGTGAAGGCAAGGGCGCGGTGCTGATCCAGGAGCGTGTGGTCAAGGAAGCGGCGAGCGGCGATAAGCTTTTCACCATCGTCACCTCCATCTTCGCCCGCGGTGATGGCGGCTTCGGCGGCAAAGCGCAGGGCGGCCCGGCTTTGCACGAGATTCCGGAACGCGCGCCCGATCTGGTGAAGGAATGCGATACGCGGCCCGATCAGGCGCTGCTCTATGCTCTGTCGGGCGATCGCAATCCGCTGCATCGCGATCCGGCGTTTGCGAAGATGGTGGGTTTTCCCCGTCCCATCCTCCATGGCCTTTGTTCCTATGGCACCGCCTGCCGCGCCGTGCTTTCGACCGTCGCCGAATATCAACCGGAGCGCGTCAAGCAATTCGATGTGCGCTTTTCCAAGCCGGTCTTTCCCGGCGAGACTCTGGTGGTGGAGATGTGGAAGGACGGCGGCACGATTTCCTACCGTGCTTCGGTCAAGGAACGGCCCGGCACTGTCGTGCTCAACAACGGTCTCTGCCAACTTGCTTGAAGGAGACCCGATCGAAGCCGCCGAAGCGTTGATCGCATCGGGGAGGGCCGACGAGGCGGCGCGCGATTTGCGCGCCCGGCTGGACGCGGGACGCGGTGGTCTTCTGGCGCGGCTTACCCTGATCAAGGCGCTGCTGGCGGCCGGCGCCAAGGATGACGCGCTGGCCGAGGCGCGTGAGACGGTGGCGCTTCATCCGCAAGTGGCCATCGCGGTGCAGGCCTTGGGCGAAGCGTTGCTGGCGGCCGAGCTTCTGCCCACAGCGATTGCGGAATTGCAGCGCGCCCTCAGGCTCGATCCCGATCTGGCGCGGGCGCGGGCGTTGATCGCCGAAGCCTGGCTGAAAGCGGGCGAAGCGGACAAGGCGCTGGAGGCGCTGCACGAGCTGGACGATCCGCCGCCCGCGATGATCGCCGCCGCGCAAGCGATGAAGACGGCGGCGCGCAGCGATCCGGGCTATGTCCGGCATCTCTTCGACCAGTTCTCTGCCGACTACGACACGCGCATGATCGGCCAGCTCGGCTATGCCGCGCCGCAGATTCTGCTTGGCCTGGCTGAGATGATCATGCCTGGACGGGAGCAGTTGTCGATCCTCGATCTCGGCTGCGGTACAGGCCTTGCCGGAGCTGCTTTCCGGCCGCTGGCATCGCGGCTGGATGGCGTGGACCTCTCGCCGGCCATGATCGAGAAGGCACGCGCGCGCGGGATCTACGATCATCTCGACGTCGCCGATCTGGAAAGCGCGCTGGCCGCATCCGGCCCCGCTTACGATCTGATCCTGGCCGCCGATACATTGGTCTATCTCGGCGACCTGGCTTCTGTATTCAGGGCCGCCCATGGCCGGCTTGCGTCCGATGGTTTTTTCCTTTTCACGGTGGAGCAGGCGGCAGGGGGATTTGAACTGGGGCCGAAGCGGCGCTGGCGGCACAGTGAAACCTATTTGCGCGATCTCGCTCGCGACAGCGGCTTGATGGTGGCGGGCTTGCTCGCGGCCACGCCGCGCCATGAGGCCGGCCAGCCGGTGCCGGGGTTCGCCGTCGCCCTATCCCGGGAGGACTAACAAACGGCACTTTTCGGACTTTTGCGCGTTCCTTTCGTGCACGCGCAGGATCTCCCCCTTGGTAGCCCTCGATAACCATGCTTTTTCCGGTCCCGGCCGGGGCCTGAAGCTCACGCTTGGCCCGTTGGTGGGCGCCATCGCCATCTTTGCAGCCGTCCTGGTTCTGGGCGCGATCCTGGCCCGCGGATTTTCCGAAAATGGGTTCCGCCTGGGCAGCCAGCTTGCCTGGCGCTATGCCTCGTTTGTTTTCGTCGCCGCCCTGGCGATGGGGCCGCTATGCCGGATCACGGCGTACTTTTTGCCCGCCTTCACGCCGCCCGAAAGTCTCAGCCGCAAGCTGGTCTGGGGATTTTGCGCCGCATACGGCATCTATCTTCTGTCGATCTTTTTGCCCAACGTCATTCATCTCTCCCCCGGCGCCATGCTGATGACCGTATTCGGCAGCACCGTGGTGCTGGTGATGGCCATAACCGCCGCGCCGCTTGTGCGCCTCGGTGGTCCCCCGATCCTGCCGGACAAAGTGCGCAAGGTTTTGCTCGGCACGTCGGCAATCTATTTCTGGCTTTGTTATTCCTTGATGGCGCTGGCGCGCATCTCCGGACCGCACCGCCCGGACGCCTTCTATGACGTCAGCCTAAGCCTGATGATCGTGGCATTGCTCCTGCGTTATGCCGACCGCTGGCTGGCGCACCGGAATGCGTCGCCTGTCGCGGCCTGACATTTTCCTGACAGCTTCCTGACATTTTTGGGGCGCGTTTGCGTACCAAAGTGGAACCGGCATCAGTCTGGCGGGACTATTCCGCCCTGTGCGACACTTGCCGCGTCGGAGGAGTGGGCCGTGCGCAATTTATTGTTCATCGCGGTTTTGCTGTGTGCGGGCGCCCCGGCCCTGGCGCAGCCGGTCTGCACCGAGCCGTCCCTGCCGCCCCCGGTAGATGGCACCAGTGTCAAACCCGACCAGCTGCGCGCGGCCGTGGCCGCGGCCAAGGGCTTCATCGCCGAGTCCGACGTCTATCAGAATTGCCTGATCGGGGAGCTGGATGCTGCCAAGACCCAGGCCAGCACGGAAGGCCATCCCCTGGACCCCACGGTGGAAAGCCAGACGCGCGTGAAGCTGGCGGCCAACCAGAAGACCAAGGAAAAGGTCGGCACTGAGATCAACACGGCCATAGATGTGTTCAAAAAGACTCATGTGAAGTAGGACGGATACACCGGCAGCGCGCCGTTGCCGCGCAGTCATGTCTTTCGTGCTTCCGGCCTATCCCGCCTCGCGGCGTGTTTGGGCACACGCCGCTGCGGCGCTCGGCGCTCAAATCGGTCCACTGGACCGATTTGCCCGGCTACGCCGGTCGCGCCTCGCCCTGATTCCTTTTGCCGCGCCCGGCGGGGCCCCGCGAATCACATATGCTCCCTGCATGGGTGAGGCTGCAGTCCAGTTTCCCAGGGAACGGCGCCGGCGCGAAGGCGGCAAACAAGCCTCGCGCGTGGCGATCCTGGAAGCGGCGCGCCGGGTGGCGGCCCGGGAAGGCGCCCGCGACCTGTCTTTGCGCGGCGTGGCCGCCGAAGCCGGCTTCGCTCCCGCCGCCCTTTACGGCTATTTCCGCAACAAGGACGAACTGCTGCTGGCCCTGGCGGCCGAGGATCTCACCCAGCTGGCGCGGGTGATGAAGGGCTCGGGCGGTCTTGCCGCCGCGGGCGCCGCGGCGCTCGATCTTTTGCGAGGCGCCGAGACCATGGCGGCGGCCAGCGCGGCGCTGGCGGAAGGCACGTCCGAACTGAACGAGGCTGAGCGGCTGTTCAATGGCCGGTTGATCGCCGCACTCAAGGCGCTGTCGGATGTCAGCGGCATGCCGCTGGCCGGGCGCGAAGGCCAGTGCGATGTGGTGCTGGTGGCCGCGGCGGTGGCCGGGCTTGCCCTGCTTGCCCGTTCGGGCCGGCTGGAAGCGCTGGGCTTTTCCGCCGATGAAATGATCGCGCGCCTGGACGCGCGTTTCCGCAAAGGCTGATGCTTCAGACCGGTGCGTGTTCCGCCAGGATCGTAATGCCGATCAGGATCAGCACGATGCCGCCCGCCGCTTCGGCATAGTGGCCGAATTTTTCGCCCAGAAAGCGGCCCGTCAACATTCCGATAGTCACCAGGACGAAGGTGGTGGTGCCGATGGCGAGCGCGTTGACGATGATGTTGGCGCCGATCAGCGCCAGGGTGACGCCCACCGCCAGCGCATCGATGCTGGTGCCGATCGCGGTCAGCACCAGAACCGGCAGGCCGTGGCTCTTGGGCTTTTCTTCCTCCGGCTCGCGGCGCAGCGCATCCCAGATCATCTTGCCGCCGACCACAGTAAGAATGGCGAAGGCGATCCAGTGATCGTAGGCGGCGATGAAGCGGCTGGCCGCTTTCCCAAGGCCCCAGCCGATCAGCGGCGTTACCGCCTCGACGCTGCCGAAGATCAGACCGGTGCGCAGCGCTTCGCGAAGGCCGGGACGATCCAGCCGCGCGCCCTTGCCCACGGCTGCCGCGAAGGCATCGGTGGACATGCTCAGGGCCAGCAGCACCACCGGCAGAACAGCGGCAATCAGGGCATGCATGCAGGGTGAAACCTATTGGGCGTAGTGAACTTCCATCACCAGGGTCCGCTGGGGAAAGGGATGGAAGATGAAATATTTGTCGTTGTTCAGATTGTCCACGCCAAAGGAGAGGTTCCAGTTCTGGTCCACTTTGTAACGGATACGCGCATCGACGACGAAATAGCCTGCAAAACCCTGATAGGTCTGGGAGACGGGATCGGAATTGTCGATGGTGCCGAAACTGCGGTCGCTATAACGCGCGCCCAAAGTGAAGGCCCAGGCGTCCAGCCGGTATGTCGCCATCGCATTGGCGCGCAGCTTGGGCAGCTGCGGCAGAAATTTGTTGACCGCCGCGGCAAAGGCGGTGTCGCTGGTGACCCGGGCGTCCACGGCGGTGAGGCTTCCCATCAGCTCGAGTCCGGGGATGAAGGCGTCATACTGGTCCACCAGGAATTCCAGTCCTCGCGCCCGCGTGCGATCCACATTCTGGACGAAGCTGAACAGGCTGGTGGATCCGGGTAACAGCGGCGCCGACTGCGATAGCAGCGCATTGCCGATATCTTCCTCGAACAGGGACAGGCGGACCAAACTGTTGCCGGTATGATATTCCGTCGCCAATTCATAAGAGCTGGCGCGTTCCGGTTTCAGGTTCGGATTGGGCACCGTCAGCACCGTGCCGGTGGTGATGGCTTGGTACAATTCCGTGACGGTCGGCATGCGATAGGCGATGCCCCAGGAGGCGGTCGTCTTCCAACTGTCGGAGATTTGCCAGGCCAGGCTTGCCTTGGGTGACAGCGTGCTGGCGGAAATGCGTGGCTGGCTGACATTGAGCGGTGGCGCGGCCGAGAAATTGCTTCCGGCATAAGCGCGCCAGTCCTCATAGCGCAGGCCCGCGGCAGCCTTGAGGTCGGGCAGCAGGGTCCAGATGTCCTGCAACCAGATCGCGTTGGTGGCGGTGCGGCCGCGGGCGGCGTTGACCACCGCGCCTGTGCCGCCTGCGATCCAGTCGGTGAGGTTGTTGCGCGTCTGCGCGAAACTTTCGGCGTCACGGTGCAGGCCGAAGGAAATCTCGTGCTCGGCAAAGCCACGCCAGACCCCATTGGCATCCAGCGTATACCAGCCGGTGCCATTCATGCGGTTGACCGTGCCGGCACCGCCGGTGAAAGCGGCGGGCAGGGCAGCAGTCGGTACACGCTGCTTGTCGTTCAGATAATCATAGCGGCTGGCCAAAAGCTCCCAGGCGAAGTCGCCATCGGATGCGGAGGCCAAAGTCACGCCCTGGGCCAGCTGGGTCTGCTGCCAGTTGTAGACATTGTTGGAGAAAGTTGTGGCGGCGATATTGTAATTGTAGCCGTTGATGTTGCTGTTGCCGGCAAAGACGGTGACGCCGGACGGATTGCGCAGCCAGCTGTCCACGTTCGCATCGTCGTTCTGATGGAACAGGCTGGCGAGATAAGACAGCTTCCAGCCATTGTCGAAGTCATAGGCCAGTTTCAGCGTGGTGGTATCCTGCACCTGATGCTCGATGCCGGTGCCGCCGATGTCCACGATCGGCACGGCTGTGCGATTGAGATCATTCACCCCGCCGGTCAGTACCGTGCCGGCGGTGCTGGTGCTGGCGGGCCGCGTCAGGGTCGCCAGGCCCAGGGGCTGGCCGGTGGAATCCAGATGATTCTCCGAAAGCCGCCAACTGAAAGCGCCATAGCGGTCGCCGACCCCGGCCGACAGTTGCCAGGTGCCGGGCGTCGAACTGGTGTCGTAGAGATGAAAGTCCTGCACCGCACCGAGCGCATCGCCATAAAGCTCGAAGTGATCTGGCATGCGGGTGGTGATGTTGATGGTGGCGCCGATAGCGTTGCCGGCATAGCGGGCGGAGAAGGGGCCATAGAGCACGTCAATGCGCTCCACATCCTGCGGCGCGGCGACGCCGAAATGCGGGCTGGCGGCGCTGTTGTTGTTGCCGATGGGGGACGAAACCATCACGCCGTCCACGAAGATCAGGCTGCGTGCCGAGGCGCCAACGCCGGAAGTGCGGGTCGCAACCGGGTCCTGGGTGTCGCCATAGTGACGTTTGCGCACCAGAAGCGAGGGCGCATATTTCAGCATGTCCTCGGTATTGACCGTGTTGATCTGCTCCTGCGCCTTGGAGGCAGTTACCACGATGTCCGTCGCCGCAGGATCGGCCGAAGCGCGATTGGCGGTGACGATGACAAATTCAGATTGCAGGCTGCCGCCGATGGACTGCGCCATGGCGGGTTCGGCGATGATGGATAGCAATGCCAGGACGGACGCGTGCGCCCGAAGGCGCGTACAGGTGGACATGGGATTTTCCGCAAAGACGAATGAGCGAGGCCCCGGAAAATTTCCGGAGCGGTGAAGGGCTCAGACGATGCGGGGCGGCGCCCTGGGCGATTGCGGCGTGAAATGCGCCGAAACTTCAGCGGCGTAATGGCTGTCCGTCCCCGCGATGAAGCCGTGGAAGGCGGGCAGGATCAGATGCGGGGTGCTGGGCGCGGCCGCGAGATGCGCCGCGGCGGCGAAAGCGCATTCCTCATGCTGGACTTTGCCTTCCGCCGGACCATCGTGATGGATCACGCCTAAGGTGGCGACGGAACAGAGGGTCAGACCGGCTTGCGCGTCGGGCATCCAGCCGGCCGGCAACATCGCGCGCACCAGAAGCGCGACGATCGCCAAATGGCACAAGGCGCGGAAAAACCCTTTCATGAGACGGTTTTTCGCGCCGCCCAATACCAGAGTCAACCAGCCGGTTGCCGCACTTAGATGGTAATGCCGCCGTCCAGAATGAAATTCTGGCCCGTGGCAAAGCTGGAATCGTCGCTGGCCAGCCACAGCACGATGCTGGCCATCTCCTCGGCGGTCCCGATCCGGCCCATGGGCTGGCGGGCGGTGAAAGCTTTGCGGGCGGCTTCGTAATCGCCGGTATCCTTCAGCCGCTGCTGCAGGGAGGGAGAATCCACCGTGCCGGGGCAGAGCGAGTTGCAGCGGATGCCCTTGGTGACGAAATCGGCGGCCACCGATTTGGTCAGGCCGATCACGGCGGCCTTGCTGGCGCCATAGACGCAGCGATTGGGAATGCCTTTGACCGAACCCGCCACCGAGGCGACGTTAATGATGGAGCCGCCGCCGCCCTGGATCATGGCTGGCAGGAAAGCCTTGATCATCCGCGCCATGGCGAAGACGTTGATCTCGAACGACTTCTGCCATTGGGCATCGTCGTTATCCAGAATGGTGCCGTTCTCGACAAAACCGGCGCAGTTGAACAGCACGTCCACACGCCCGATTTTTTTTGCCAGGGCGTCAATGGCGGCATGATCGGTGACATCGAGCTGATGCTTGTCGGCGGTAAGGCCATCCAGCCCTTTGACGTCGCGGTCGGTGGCGATCACCCGCGCACCCTCGCTGGCGAAGAGTTCGGTGGTGGCGCGGCCGATGCCGGCGGCGGCCCCGGTGATCAGCGCGATCTTGCCCTCAAGCTTCCTGGACATGACTTTCTCTGCTCTGGCTCTATTCTGGCCCGTGATGAGGGCGGCTATGGATTTGCGCCGGGCCTTCAGCCTCGGGCGCGCGGACCATAATGGGGCAAGGACCCCAATTCCAGCGCTGGAGGGGCGGACGCTTTGCCGCTGTGACGCCACTGCGCGCGTTCCGGCGTGGGTTTCTTGCCTTTTGGGTAGTTAAGGCGACGAGGAGTGAGAAACAATCACGCTAAGCCTTTGACCTAAGGCCCAGTTTGCGCTTTGCTGCCCTCGAATGGCGAGGCATCCCCTGGAAATGGGGAAAGATCACGCTGCACCGTAAATGGGGCGAGGAAGCGCATGTCGAACAAAGTCCGTTATCTGCTGATCATCCTGATCTTCTTCGTCAGTGCCGTCGTCTACATTGACCGCAGCAACATCTCGATCGCCGGCACCTATCTCGCCGCCGACTACCACATCACCAAGCCGCAGCTGGGTTGGGTCTTCTCCGCCTTCCTTCTGGGCTATGCCGCCTTTCAGATTCCCGCCGGCTGGGTTGTGGGCAAGCTGGGCCCGCGCAAGACACTGACCTTCGGCCTGATCTGGTGGAGCGTCCTGTCGGTGGCCACCGCCCTGGTGCCGTCCAGCATGGAAAACTCACTCTGGGTCCTGATCGGGGTGCGCTTTGTCCTGGGTCTGGGTGAGGCGGTGGCTTATCCGTCCTCCAACCAGTTCATCGCCGCCTGGTTTCCCCAGCATGAACGCGGCAAGGCCAATGGCTGGGTGTTCGGGGGCGTCGGCCTGGGCTCGGGCACCGCGCCGCCGCTGGTCGCCTTCATCGTTTACAACTGGGGCTGGCACTCGGTGTTCTACTTCTCGGCCATTATCGGTCTTGTGATGGCCGCGATCTGGTACAAGATGGCGCGCGATACGCCGGCGCAGCATCCCGGCGTCACGGCCGCGGAAAAGGCGCACATCGCCGCCGACATGCCGCTCAAGATCGAAGGCAAGATGCCGGCCGTTCCGTGGCTGCGCATCTTCACCAGCGCCGATGTCTGGGGCTGCGCCATCGCCTATGTCGCCTTCTGCTATGTGGCGTTCATCTTCCACACCTGGTTCTTCATCTATCTGAAGGACGCGCGGGGGCTGGATCTGAAGAGCAGCGCCTTGTTCGCCACCTTGCCCTTTATCGCCATGGTGGTGGGCTCGCTGGGCGGCGGCGTCATCAGCGACTGGCTGGTCAAACATCGGGGCCAGTATGTGGGCCGCAGCCTGTTTGGCGCCTTCACCCTGTTCCTTACCGGCGTCTTTCTGATCATCGGCAGCAGGGCGCAGGACACAACTTTGGCGGTGTTCGTGCTCGCGGGTGGTGCCGGCGTTTGCTACCTGGGGCAGGCCACCTATTGGGCGGTTGCGGCCGATTACGGCGGGCCCTACACCGGCATCATCTCGGGCCTGATCAACATGGCGGGCCAGATCGCCGGCGCGGTCACCGCCTCGCTGACGCCGCTGCTCGCGGAATGGTATGGCTGGGAATACGCTTTCTATATCGCCGCGGCGATCTGTTTCGTCTGCGTGCTTCCCTGGTTCGTCGTCAATCCAAACCGCCGGCTGCAAGTCCCCGAGCAGGTCTTGGCATGATCCGGGTGGCGCTGGCCGGTGGCTTTCTGCTGCTGGCTGGCGCCGCGTTGGCCGAGGACGCGCCGCAGCCTGTTTCCGACGAGTTCGTCCGGCTGTTCTCGTCCTATTGTCTGAACAAATTTCCCGACGATGACGCCCTGTTCAAGCAGGCGGTGGCGGACAAGCTGGAGCCGCTTTCGCCGGCCCAGGTCAAGACCATGCTGCACAAGGACAATGGTCTCGGCTGGGTCGTCGCTGGCCGCGAGCTGCAATATGTGCTGACGGTGGAGCAGCCGCCGTTCCACACCTGCGCGCTGCGCCATGCGTCCGATCATATGCTTGACGGCCAGCCGTTGGTCGCGATGGCCAAAAACTTTGTCGAAGCCAGCGGCCACAAACTGATGCCGCCGGTGGGTCATGCGCGGCCGATGAGCCAGGGCCTGGTCAGCAATTCCCTGATCATGCAGGAGCTGGACGAGAAGGGAGAGGCCTTGCCCCAGGCTTACATGTATTTCGTAGTCAGCTATCCGTCCGTGCCGCGTGCAGATGGCAGCATGTCCAAGCCCTTCTATGAGATCCGCTTTGTACGGCAGCTCTATCGCCAGACGACCTAAGAGCTTACGGGACGGCGCGGGTCTTTTGCGTCGTGGGTTCGTCGGCCGTACTCACGTACGCTGGGTACGCTCCGTGCGGCCTTCTGCCCACGCCGCAAAATCCTTCGCGCCAGACTGTGGTGCTATCTAGAGTGGCGTAAGCCCCGCCGCGGCGATGCCGGCCAGCACTGCAATCTCGTCATTGTCGGAGGTATCGCCCGTCACACCGACGGCGCCGATGGGAAGCCCGTCCGGTCCCTTGACGATCACGCCGCCCGCGACCGGCACAACGCCGCCGGGAGCCAGATGCCCCAGCGATGCGATGAAGGAGGGGCGCTCGGCCGCCATCTCGCCGATGCGCCGCGAATTGACGCCCAACGCCAGCGCGCCAGCGGCCTTGCCGCGGGCGATGTCCAGACGCAGGAACGAGGTGCCGTCCTGGCGCTGGAAGGCGATGACATGACTGCCCGCATCCACCACCACGCAGGAGAGCGGCTTCATGCCCGCTTCCTTGCCCTTGGCGAAAGCCGCCGTGATGATGGTGTTGGCTTTGTCCAGGCTGATGCGGAAATCGCTCATGGGGGATAGTCTCGGTCTGCTGGTTTCGGCGGCAGCCTGACTTAAAAAAGGCGGGCCGCAAAGCCGTCTCCCATGCTATTTGTCGCCGCATGAGCGCGACCGGCAAGTCACGCAAGACACAAATCGTGGTGGTGGGCGGCGGCGCCGGCGGCCTGGAGCTGGTCACCCGGCTGGGCGCCCGTTTCGGGCGTGAGCATTTCGACATCATCCTGGTCGAGAAGAACCGCACCCATATCTGGAAGCCGCTGCTGCACGAAGTGGCCGCCGGCGCGCTGGATGCCAATCTGGACGAGGTCGGCTATCGCAGCCACGGCCATGACTGGGGCTATCGCTTCTTCTATGGGGTGATGGAAGGGATAGACCGGGAGAGCCGGTACGTCCTGATCGCGCCCATCCTGGACGAGGATGGCGGGGAGATTATGGGCCGTCATCGCATCCGCTACGACTATCTGGTGCTGGCGGTGGGCTCGGTCTCCAATGATTTCGGCACCAGGGGCGTGGCGCAGCACTGCATCTTTCTGGACAGCCGGCTTGAGGCCGACCGCTTCCGCAGCAAGCTGCTGAACCACTGCCTGCGTGTCTCGCGCACCCTGCAGAACGATCCGGCGGCGGACGCCAGTGTGAAGGTGGATATTGTGGGCGGCGGCGCCACCGGCGTGGAGCTGGCGGCCGAGCTGTACAACGCCGCCGCCGCCTTGCGCCACTACGGCCTGGAAGTGTTCGACGAAAGCCGCCTGAAAGTGACCTTGATCGAGGCCGGTCCACGCATCCTGCCCGCGCTGCCGGAAAAGCTGGCGGAGGCCGCGCACAAGGAACTGGAAGTCTTGGGCGTTCGGGTGATCACCGGGGAACAGGTGGTGGAGGCCACCGCCGAGGGCATGCGCACCAAATCGGGCGAGCTGATCAAGGCCGATTTGAAAGTGTGGGCTGCCGGGGTCAAGGCGCCGGAGATCCTGAAAAACCTGGGCCTTGAGGTGGCGCGCAGCAATCAGCTGATCGTGAAGCCCACTTTGCAGACCACCTGGGACGAACGCATCTTCGCCATCGGCGACTGCGCTTTCTTCGTGCCGAAAGGATCAGACCGTCCCGTGCCGCCGCGGGCGCAATCGGCCCATCAGATGGCGACGACCTGCTTTCACAATCTGAGCGCCATGATAAAGGGGCGGCCGCTTCGGGATTTCGTCTATCACGATCACGGCTCGCTGGTGTCGCTGAGCCATTTCTCCACGGTGGGATCGCTGATGGGCAATCTGATCGGCGGCCGCATGGCGATCGAGGGGCGGCTGGCGCGCTTTGTCTATGTTTCGCTCTACCGCATGCATCTCATTGCCATTCACGGCTGGTTCAAGGGCGTGGCGCTGATCGTGATCGGTCACGTCAACCACATCATCCGGCCGAAGCTGAAGCTCCATTGAGTTTTACTTGGTGTAGACCTTGACGAGCTCGTAGAGGGCGTCTCGCCCCTGATACAATGCGTCCGTGCGGATGCGTTCGTTCAGGCCATGCAGGCGGCTGCCGTCCGGCTCGAAGAACATGGCGGTGAAGCCATAGGTGGGAATGCCGGCGGGCGTCAGGAACGAGGCGTCGGTGGCGCCGATCTCCAGCTGCGGGATCACCGGCACACCCGGCCAGCGCTTGGCCACTTCCATCAAGATGGGCTGCATCAGCGCCGGGGTCATCGGCGGCGGCGCCTTCGTGGGTTCGTTGCGGGCGCGTTGCGCGGTCACTTTCACTTGGCTGTCACCCAACAACGCCTGCAATTTGTCGCGCACCGCCTCGCCGGTGGTGCCGGGAAAAATGCGGCAATTGACATTGGCGGTGGCGCGCTGCGGCAGGGCGTTGGTGGCGTGGCCGGCATTGACCAGGGTGGCCACGCACGTCGTGCGCAAAGTGGCGTTGTAGCGCGGGTCCTTCACCAGGGTTGCGATGGCCTTTGCATCAGCGGGATTTTTGGCAAAGGCGGCCATGGCCGCACCCATCTCGCCGCCCGTCAGTGGCGCAAGTTTCGCGAAATATTCTCGCGTGACCGGCAGGGTCTGAACCGGAAAATCATAGGCGCCGATTTTCAACAGGCCCGCCGAGAGATGATAGATGGCATTGTCCTTCACCGGGCGCATGGAATGGCCACCGGGGTTGGTCACTTCCAAGGTGTAGTTCTGGGAAAGTTTTTCACCGGCATTGATGTTCAGCGCGATGCGCTTGCCCTTTTCATCCATCGTGCCCCAGCCGCCTTCGGTGAGACCGAACTCGGCGTCGATCAACGTGCGCTGGTTCTTGGACAGATATTCCGCGCCGTTGAAGGCGCCATTGGTTTCCTCGCCGCAGGTCAGGGCCAGCTTGAGGGGGCGGCGATGCGCGACATGGTTCTGCTTGAAGCGGACCATGGTGTCGGTCCAGACGGCGGCAAGCGATTTGTCGTCGGCCGTGCCGCGGCCATAGAAATAGCCGCCTTCCTCGACCAGCTTGAAGGGATCGCGCGTCCAGTCCTCGCGCTTGGCTTCGACCACGTCCAGATGCGCCAGCAACAGGATGGCCTTGGCTTTGGGGTCACTGCCCGGCAGCACGGCTACGAGCCCGCCTTCTTTGGGATGATCGGGCACGCTGAAGAAATGCAGATCGCTCTCGGGATAGCCGGCGGCCTTCAGATACGCCGCCATGCGCTGGGCCGCCAAGGTGCAGCTGCCGACCGACAGGGCGGTGTTGGTCTCCACCAGCTCTTTATAAAGAGCGCGGAACGCCTGCTGGTCGGGCCGCAAAGTCTGCGCGGTTGCCGGAAAGGCGATGGTCGCGGCCAAAGCCGCGCCGATGATCTTTCGCATGGCGCTCCCCTGATCTTGTTTTTCGCCCGGTTATTTTTCCTGGGCGTAGATCTTGATCACCTGATACAGGAAATCGCGCCCGTCATAGACCGATTTGACGCGCGATCTTTCATTCAGCCCATGCGCGCCGTTGCCGTCCGGGTCGCCGAAGATGCCCGACACGCCATAGGTCGGGATTCCGGCGGGGGTGAGGAAGGCGCCATCGGTGGCGCCTGCCGACATGGCCGGGACGACCGGTGTGCCGGGCCACATCTTGGCCGTCAGTTCTTCCACGGGCTTGAAGACCTTGGGTGTCAGGGGCTGCGGGCCCTTGGGCACTTCGCTGCGCTTGTCGGCCAAGGTCACCTTGATCTCAGGGTCCGCCACCAGTTCCTGCAGTTTGTCGCGCACCTGCTGCGGTGTGGTGCCGGGAAAGATGCGGCAATTGATATTGGCGTCGGCCCGCTGCGGCAAAGCATTGTTGGCATGGCCCGCGCTCAACAAAGTAGGAATGCAGGTGGTGTGCAGTATCGCGTTATACGATGGATTGGCGGCAAGCTTTTGGGCCGCCGCCATATCGCCTTTGGAAAAAGCGGTCATCGCGTCGGCCATCGCCTTGTTATCGATTTTCGACGCCATCTTGCCGAAATAGCCCCTGGTGATGTCGTTGGCCTGGAACGGAAATTGATAGGCGCTGATCTTGGTCAGCCCTGCCGCCAGGTGATAGATGGCGTTGTTGGGCATCGGCCTGGAGGAATGGCCGCCGGGATTGGTCACTTCCAGGGTGTAGTTCTGGGGAAATTTTTCCGCCGCCTGAACGGTCATGATCAGCGGCTTGCCTTTTTCGTCCAGCCGCCCGCCGCCACCTTCGTTCAATGCAAATTCCGCGTCGATCAGGGCCCGTTCGTGAGTCGCCAGCCAGCTTGCGCCATTGAAGGCGGTGGAGGTTTCCTCGCCGCAGGTCAGCGCCATCTTGATGCTGCGGGGCGCTTTGAAGCCTTCTTCCTTCAGCCGGATCATGGTGTCGACCCAGGCCGCTACCAGCGACTTCATGTCCGAGGCGCCGCGGGCAAAGAAGTAGCCATTCTCCTCGATCAGCTTGAAGGGGTCGCGGGTCCAATCCGCCCGCTTGGCTTCCACCACATCGAGATGGCCCAAGAGCAGGATCGCCTTGGCTTTCGCGTCGCTGCCATGCAGGACGGCGACCAGCCCGCCTTCCTTGGGGTGGCCGGGCGCGGTGAAGATGTGCAGGTCAGCGTCGGGATAACCCGCGGTTTTGAGATGCGCCGCGATTTTCCGCGCCGCCAGGGTGCAGTCCCCCGCCGACAGGGTGGTGTTGGTCTCGATCAGTTCCTTGAACAGGGCGCGGAAGCGGGCCTGATCGGGCCGCTGCTCTGTTGCCGCCGCTGGAGCGGCGAGCATCGCCGCCAAAGCCATCGACAGAAATATGCGCATGCCAAGCCCCCGCCTCAACCCGCGGGGATCAGCCTAGCGCTTAGCTCCACTTATGAAAGGAGAAAAAAGCCGCCCCGCACAGGAACAGGAACGCGACCATGTGATTCCGTGAGCCGCGATTCACGAAACGGTCCAGTGGACCGTTTCGCGCGGCGAACGCCGCGAGCCAAGGCGAGCGGCCAGGCCGCTAACTCCATTTGTGAAAAGAAAAAAACGCTGCTCCGCATAGGAACATGAACGCCACCGCGTGATTCCATTTGAGACTCTCCCCCAGCCAGAGCACCGAAAAGACGGCAAACACCAGCAAGGTGATGATTTCCTGCATGGTCTTGAGCTGGGCGGCAGAATAGACCTGATGGCCGATGCGGTTGGCCGGCACCGCCAGGCAATATTCAAAGAAGGCGATGCCCCAGCTCACCGGGATCACCAACAGCAGCGGCGCCGCCGGATATTTGAGCTGCCCGTACCAGGCAAAAGTCATGAACACGTTGGAGGCGAGCAGCAGCACGATCGGGGCAAGATAGGGCATCACGGCTCCATGAGGAATCGATAGGGCATACCAGCTTTCTAGGCTGACACCTGCGCTCAGAAAAGGCGGGCTGCTCGAACCGGGACCGCTTTGCTAGTTGGTCTGCGGCGGGGTTTCGCCTGCCGTGTCGTCGCTGGCGACGGTCTGTGGTGGGGCGCCGTTTCTCCGGGGCGCCTTATATTCCGGTTCTATCACGCGGGTGGCGATGGCATGCAGGAACCGCTGCCGCTCGATCACCGTCCTTTCGCCGCCGGGATAGGGCGGTGCATCCACGCCGATCGGGGCAGGCGGATCGACCACAAAGGCCGGCCTGGCGGTAAACCGGAAGGCCGAGGAGATGGCGGTGTTGCGGCCCGTCTTGGGGTCAGGCATGCCGTCGGCATTGCGCTTGAGCGCGTAATACATCGAGATCTGGTTCTCGTGATAATAGGTTTCGCGGGTCGCGCCGCCCGACGGAACATTGAACGTGTCGCGGCCATAGACTTCGCGCCAGTCGCGATAGCCGCCCACCAGGCCTGACAGGCCGCCATTCTTGTTCAGGGCGATGCGTATGCGCCCCTTCTGAAACAGCGCTTCGCCGCGGCGTGTTTCGCCCCAGGAAAATTCCGGCAGGCGAATATCGGCCTGCTCGGTCTCCAGCACGCCGTTGTGAATGTGGGCTTTCAGCCTGGTATATTGCTCTGTCTTGACGACGCGGAAGGAAACATCGCGGACGACATTGCCCATCGGATCCTTGACCACATGATCGGGCGAATAGGCCACCTCGAAGGTGACATGATCGTCGTTCATGGGGTCGGCATTGCCGGATAGCCGGATGACCATGGTGTAGAGGCCATCCAGCATCTTGTCGTTGGCGCGCTGGCTCAAGTAGGCGTGCCAGGGCGTGCCGCGATAGGACATGATGCAGCCCCAGGCGCGGTAGAAGGCGTTGTCGATACCGCGCTCGCCGCTGGGGCTGGTGAAGCCCCCGGTGCCCGGCTTGCCGTCCAGGTCAAAGCCCTCCGCGATTTTTCCGGTGACCTGCTGCATGCCGGCATCGGGCGCGGTGAACGGATTGACGTAGGTATCGATATCCCTGCGGAAGCCGCGATGCGTCATGGCCGGGGAGACCACGCGCTCGCCCCCGCCGCCGGCGGAGACGGGCAGGGTGATCTTGTCGATCTCCGCCTGCGTCCGCCAACTGGTCTTGAGAACCGTCTTGTAATCCAGGATGGGGATCGTGCCCTTGGGGCAATCGGAACCCGGCTCTTCCGTGCCGCTGCGTCCGCCGTAGTAGAAAGCGGGCTCATAATTATCCACGACAAAGCCGCGGACCCACGGCGCTGCCGTCGCCGTGTTCACCGTCAGCGCCAAAGCGGCGGCAATCAGAAATCGCGTTTTCAAGGAGACCATTGGAACTGGAGCCTCAAAGGCCGGAACCGGTGAATCATACCCCATCCGCCGGAGGGCGTCGCGGCAGACATTTGCTGCGCCGCACAACGAGAAGGTCTTAACTAACCAAGGCGCAGATTTGTGCCCGGCGGTTGTTGCCATATATTCGGGGGTGCGCCGGCTTTATAAAGCAAGACGCTTCGCCATAAGCACCGGATGATCTCATGCGACGCTCGCGCAACACGCTGGTTTTCCTGACAGGGCTGTGTCTCCTCGCCGGCACGCAGGCCGCCCTGTCTGCCACCGCGGGCCCCTACCTGGCGGGGCTGAGGAGGCTGACCGAAAGCCAGTATCGCAATTCGATCTCGGACATTTTCGGCCCCGACATCCTGGTGCAAGGCAAGTTCGAGCCGGACCAGCGCGTCGGCGGGCTGCTCGCGGCCAGCGGTTCGACCCTTTCGATCACACCCGCGGGGTTTGAAGGCTATGCCAAGATCGCCGATGGCATTGCCCGGCAGGTGGTGGACGAGAAACATCGGGCAAAGTTGCTGGCCTGCGCGCCGAAATCCGCCACCGTCTCTGACCGCGGCTGCGCCAGCCAGATATTCGAGAAGGTTGGCTTGCAGCTGTTCCGCCGCCCGCTCACTTCGGAGGAGTTGAAAGCGCGTCTGGATGCGGCCGACACGGTGACCAAACAGTCGGGCAATTTCTATACCGGCATCCGCTACAGCCTCACGACTTTGCTGTCTGCGCCGGATTTTCTCTTCCGCACCGAAGTCGCCGTCCCCGCGGGCAAGGCTTACACGCTCGACGGCTATAGCCGGGCGGCGCGGCTCAGCTACATGCTGTGGGACACAACGCCCGACGAGGGCCTGTTGACCGCCGCCCGCACCGGCGCCCTGGATACCGATGCCGGTGTGAAAACCGAAGTGGCCCGGCTGATGGCGTCGCCGCGCCTGGAAGTCGGGATGCGCAGCTTCTTCAGCGATTTCCTGCAGCTGGATACCCTGGGCACTATCACCAAGGACCCCACCATCTATCCCAAATACAGTGACGAGATTGCCGCTTCCGCCCGTGAAGAGACCTTGCGGACCAGCATCGACCTGGTCCTGAAGAACAATGGCGATTTCCGGGAGCTGTTCACCACGCGCAAGACCTTCATCAACCGGTCGCTCGCCTGGATCTATGACGTGCCCTACAACCTGGACGGCGCCTGGATGCCTTACGAATTCCACGACGGCGACGGACGCAGCGGCATCGTCACCCAGGCTTCGATGCTCAGCATGTTCTCCCATCCCGGCCGCAGCTCGCCGACCAAGCGCGGCGTCGCCCTGATGGACATTTTCCTGTGCGAGCCGACGCCGACACCGCCGGCGAATGTGGATTTTTCCATCGTCAATGACACCAACAACCCCAAGCTCCGCACCGTGCGGGACCGGCTGATGGCCCATGCCACCACACCCACCTGCGCCTCCTGCCACACCCATAGCGATCCGATCGGCTTGAGCCTGGAACAGTTCGACAGCGTGGGAGAGCGGCGCCTGAAGGATGATGGCCGCGACATCGACGTGTCTGCCACGATCGCCGACAAGCATTTTGAGGGGGCGGGCGGGCTGGGTCAGTACCTGCACGACAATCCCAGGGTGCCGGCCTGCTTTGTGCGCAAGCTCTATGCCTATGGCGTGGGTGCGAGCAGCGAAGACATACAGACGGCCACCGTCCGCGCCTATCTGAATGGTTTCACCACCGGCGGCTATCAAGTTCCGGCGCTGCTGAAGTCCATTGTCACCAGCCCGCAATTCTTCACCGCGCCGCCGCCCGCCGAGGGTACGGCCAAGCTTTCCATGAACGCCGCGGCCCGTTAGCGAGGATCATCCATGGTTGCCACTCGCCGTTTTCTCCTGCGCGGAATGGTTCGCGGATCTGCCGCGGTCATGGCGCTGCCCTTTCTGGACTGCTTTCTGGACAGCAAGGGCCAGGCGCTCGCCGCCACCGGCCAGAAAATTCCCACCCGCTTTGGCACCTTCTTTTGGGGCTGCGGCCTGACCAAGGCGTTGTATCTGCCCAAGAGCACGGGCCTGAATTATGAAGACACGCCGCAACTGGCCTCGCTGAAGCCATATAAGAGCAAGCTCAATCTGCTCAGCGGATTCAGGGCTTATGTCGACGACAAGCCCAATATCCAGCATTGGACGGGCAATGCGGCGATCACCACCGGCATCGCCCCCGCCACCGACTTTAGTTTTGACGCCAAGACGATCGACCAGACCATCGCCGACACCATCAGCCACGGCGCCCGCTTCCGCTCCATCGAGGTGTCCTGCTGCGGCAACAAGCGCGAGAGCTATTCCAGCCTGGGCGGCAGCAATACAAATCCGCCGGAGGTTTCTCCCCTCGGTCTTTATACGCGCCTGTTCGGCCCGGGATTCCAGGATCCGTCCAAGGGCGACTGGACACCCAGTCCGGAGATCATGCTGCAGCGAAGCGTGCTGTCTGTGGTGGCCGATGATCGCAAGGCGTTATGGAAAAACGTCGGCGCGGGCGACCGGGCGCGGCTGGATCAGTACTTCACCTCGGTGCGCGAGTTCGAGAAGACCCTGGATGCCGAACTGCAACGCCCCGAGATTGTGGCCCAGGTCACGATCCCGCCGTCGCCGGACGAATTGCCGATGAACAAGTCGGTGCCGAATTTGCGCAAAGTAACGCCGGTCCTGGCAAAGCTGCTGGCGATTGGCCTGGCCACCGACCAGACGCGCATTTTCAACATGGCCTTCTCCGAGCCGGCCTCGACCATCTACATGCCGGGCGATTCCCGCCCCTTCCATCAGTCGACCCATGAAGAGCCGATTGACGAAACCGTTGGCTATCAGCCCATCACCTCCAAGTTCAGCACCTACAGCATGGAAGGCTTCGCTACCCTGGTGGAGGCGCTGGACGGGATAAAGGAAGGCGATGGCACCTTGCTGGATCACAGCCTGGTGCTTGCCTATACCGACACCAGCAACGCCAAGCTTCATGCCGTTGACGGCATTCCGATGATCCTGGCCGGCTCGGCAAGCGGGCGGATGAAAACTGGCAGCCATATTGCGGGTACCGGCTCGACCGTGGCGCGGGTCGGACTGACGGTTCAGCAAGCCATGGGCCTGTCTGTCGATCGCTGGGGTACCGATTCAAACAACACCAACAAGCCGATTACTGAAATCATGGCCTGACGCGAGAGGCTGTGCGGGTTGGCAGGGGGAAGCCATGGCTGACGACAGCATTCCACGGCGTGATTTTCTGACCGGAGCGGGCGCGGCAACCGCCGGCGCCGCGGCATTGACGTCCGGTGTTTCGTCGGCGGAAGCCGCCGAGCCCGGCAACGCGCCGGTAGACACCTGGCTGGTGCTGACGGCGGACGAGGCGGCGTTCTTTTCCGCGGCGGCCGACACCATGATACCCGCCGACGCGCTTTCGCCCTCGGGCAGCGAATGCGGCGTTCCGGTCTTCATCGATCGCCAGCTTGCAGGCGCCTTCGGCGCCGGGGCCAGAATGTATCGCGCCGGGCCGTTCCATCAGGGCACACCGGAGCAGGGCTACCAGCTGCCGCTGACCCCGCGCGAATTTTTTGCCGCCGGCGTGCAGGCGGCAAATGCCTGGTCGCATAAGACCTACGGCAAGAGCTTCGACCGCCTGACCCCCGATCAGCGCGCCGAAGCCTTGACGGCGATGGAAAGCGGCAAGGCCGCGTTCCAGGATTTTGATGCCCGGGTTTTCTTCCAGCGGCTGCTGGCCATCACCATGGAAGGCTTCTTCTCCGATCCGATGTATGGCGGCAATCGCGGCAAGGCCTCCTGGCGGATGCTGGGATTCCCGGGCCTGCCCGCAACCTATGCCGGCAAGATCGAAGAATATCGTGGCAAGCGCTATGTCGCCGAGCCGCAATCCATCGCGGACTTCTCCTGATGGCGACGCGGCTGAAGGAAATCGACGCCGTCGTGATCGGCATGGGCTGGGCCGGCGGCATCATGGCGCGCGAGCTGACTTTGGCGGGGCTGAATGTGGTGGGCCTGGAACGCGGGCCCGATCACCGGCCGGCGCAGGATTTCGCCATGCCGGGCATCCGCGACGAACTCAAATACCAGCAGCGGCTGGAGCTAATGGGCGACAATTCCATCGACACCATCACCTTCCGCAACCAGCCGGCGCAGATGGCGCTTCCGATCCGGCGCTGGAGCGCGTTCCTGCCCGGCGAAGGCGTGGGCGGCACTGGCAATCATTGGGGCGGCTCGCACTGGCGCTTCCAGCCCGACGATTTCCGTCTGCGTTCCTATCTTCAGGCGCGCTATGGCGCCAAAGCCGTACCCGACACCATGACCATCCAGGATTGGCCGGTCAGCTATGACGAGCTTGAGCCCTATTACGACCGCTTCGACAAGGTGTGCGGGGTTTCCGGCAAGGCGGGAAACCTCAAGGGCCACAAGATCGCCGGTGGTAATGTCTTCGAGGGCCCGCGCACCAGCGAATATCCCAACCGGCCGATGCCGCCATCGGAAGGCGGCGCGATCTTCGCCGCCGCGGCCAAGAGCCTGGGCTATCATCCCTTCCCGGTGCCCTTCTCGGCGGCCAGCGCGCCTTACAAGAACATCTATGGCGTCGCCATGGGCGCTTGCCAGGAATGCGGCTTCTGCACCCGCACCGCCTGCGAGGCCAGCGCCAAGGCCTCGACCGTCAGCACCATCATGCCGGCGCTGCGCCAGGAGCCGAAGTTCGAGTTGCGCACGCGGGTGTTTGTTTCAAAGTTGATTTACGACAAGGCAGCCAAGCGGGTCACCGGCGTGCTCTATACCGACCTGAAGACCGGCCAGGAATATGAGCAGCCGGCCAATATCGTGGTGCTGTCGGCTTTCGTCTTCAGCAACACCCATATGCTGCTGCATTCGGGCATCGGCGAGGCTTACGACCACGCCACCGGCAAAGGCCTGGTGGGCAAGAACTACTGCTATCAGTTCGAGGCGCCCGCGAACGCCTTCTTCCCGGACAAGGAGCTCAATCCCTATATGGGCTCACCCGGCGGCGGCGTGGTGATCGACGATTTCAACAATGCCAGCTTTGATCATGCGGGGCTGGGCTTTTTCGGTGGCGGCTACATCATCGCCTCCAGCGGCGGCAGTCCGCCGATCAGCGGGCGCTCGGTGCCGGACGGCACGCCCGCCTGGGGCAGCCAATGGAAGCGCGAAACCGTCAAATGGTATTACCACAGCATGCATTTCAACACGCAAGGGTCCGTCTATGGCCATCGCGACAATTACATGGACCTGGATCCCACCTACAAAGATGCTCTGGGGCGGCCGCTGCTGCGCCTGACTTACAACGGCACCGACAACGACCATGCCATGTCGCGTTACCTGCTGTCGCGCGTGGAAAGCGTCATCAAGGCGATGGGGCCGTCGCACTACGAGATGCGGCCAAGGCCGAAGAACTTCACCATCGTGCCCTATCAGTCCACCCACAATGCCGGCGGCACGATCATGGGAAGCGATCCCGGCAACAGCGTGGTCAACCGCTATTCGCAGTCCTGGGACGCGCACAATCTTTTCGTGATGGGCGCCAGTACCTTCCCGCAACAGCATGGCTACAACCCGACCGGCACTCTGGGGGCGCTGGCGCTGTGGTCGGCGGACAAGATCAAGAACAGCTATGTGAAAAATCCGGGGCCGCTGGTGCATGCGTGATCGCATAACGAGCATAACGCTGGTCGCGCTTCTTCTGTCGCCGCCGGCCTGGGCCGCGGACGTGGCTCACGGCAAACAGCTTTTTGCCGGCTGTGTCGCCTGCCACAGCGAAGCGCCTGACGCGCAAGGGCCGAGTCTGAAAGGCGTGGCGGGGCGCAAGCCGGGGGCGCTGGAGGATTTCCGCTATTCCGCCGCGATGAAGCGCGCCGATTTCGTCTGGGACGCGGCCAGCTTGCGCGACTATCTGCATGACCCGCAAGGCAAGGTGAAAGGCAATCACATGCCTTTCTCCGGCTATCCCAATGTGAAGGACGCCGAGGACGTGGCGGCCTATCTTGGAACCTATAAATAAGCCGACCAAATAAGAGCGGGCCATACTGGATGGAGGGCCGGGATGGCGGTATCCTGGCGCCGCGCCCATCTGGAGAAGCATGATGGCCAAACTCCAAGTCAACGGCAAAGCCTATAGCCTGGATGTCGAGCCGGAGATGCCGCTGTTGTGGGCGCTCCGTAATGAGCTTGGCCTGACCGGCACCAAATATGGCTGCGGCATTGCCCAGTGCGGCGCCTGCACCGTGCTGGTCGAGGGCAAGGCGGTTCGCTCCTGCGTGACGACGGTGTCGGCCGCCGAGGGCAAACAGATCACCACCATCGAAGGTTTGTCCGAAGGCGGCACGCCGCATCCGGTGCAGGCGGCGTGGGTGGCCGAGGATGTGCCGCAATGCGGCTATTGCCAGTCCGGCCAGATCATGTCGGCGGTGGCGTTGCTGAAGCAGAAACCGAATCCGTCCGACGCAGACATCAGCACGATCACCAATATCTGCCGCTGCGGCACCTATGTCCGGGTCCGGCGGGCGATCCATCGCGCCGCGGGAAAGGTCTGAGACCATGACCCACGCAACTGCGCAACATCCGCTTTCCCGCCGCCAGGCGATCGTGACCGGAACCACCCTCGCGGGCGGCCTGGCATTGGGTTTCTTCGTACCGTCGCCCGCCAAAGCAGCGGCTCCGGCGTTGAGCGCGGAATATTGGGGCGAAGATGCGGCCGGAGCCCGTGAGGTGAATGCCTGGGTCGTGATCGATACCGACGGCACTGTGATCCTGCGCTGCCCGATGGCGGAAATGGGTCAGGGAACGGGATCGGGTCTGCCGATGCTGCTGGCCGAAGAGCTCGAATGCGACTGGAAACAGGTCAAGGTCGAGTTCGCTTCCGTCAACCGCAATATCCGTGAGAAAGGCGTCTATCGCGACATGCTGACGGTGGGCAGCCGGGGCATACGCAGCACTTATGAATATGTGCAGCAGGCCGGCGCCTCGGCGCGGGAGCGTCTGGTCACGGCGGCGGCGGCAAAATGGGGCGTGCCGCGCGCCGAATGCGAGGTCAGCCATGCCGTGGTCCGCCATGGCGCCACCAACCGCCAACTGGCCTATGCCGACCTGGTCGCCGACGCCGCCAAGGTGCGTTTGCCACAGGAACCCACGATCAAGCTGCCGGCGCAATTCAAGCTGGCGGGAACACGCCAGCCCAGGCTGGATTCCGCGATCAAATCTGACGGCTCCGCCAAATTCGGCATCGATACCCGCCAGCCGGGGCAGCTCTATGCCTCGATCATGAGTTGTCCGGTGCCTGGCGGAAAACTGGTTTCCGTCGATGAAAGCGCCATCGCCGGCCGCCGCGGAATCAAGCACGTTGTTAAACTGGCGGATGCGGTTGCGGTGGTGGCCGACAATTACTGGCGCGCCAATGAGGCCCTGAAGCGCCTCAAGATCACCTGGGACAGCGGCGCGGCCGGCAAGACGAACAGCGCGCAATTCGCGCAGGATTATCGCGCCGCCCTGGACGGGCCCATGGTCACGGTCCGCAATGATGGCGATGCGAAAAAGACCCTGGCGCAATCGGCCAAGGTGATCGAAGCGGTCTATGAGACGCCGCTTCTCGCCCACGCCACGATGGAGCCCTGCAACGCCACGGTTCACTTGCGCTCCGATCGCCTGGACATCTGGATGGGATCGCAGTCGGCGCTGGCCAATGCACAGATGGCGGCCCAGTTGGCGGGCCTCAATCCCGAGCAGGTCTATTTCCACCAGGCCTATCTGGGCGGCGGTTTTGGCCGCCGGTCCAATGGCGATGAATTGCGTCATGCGGTTCTGGTGGCCAAGGCGGCCGGCATCGACCAGCCACTGCAGCTGCTCTGGTCCCGCGAGCAGGACATGCGGGCCGACCGCTTCCGGCCGCAGTCGGCGATCCGCATGAAGGGCGCGCTTTCGGTGGATGGCGCGCTGACCGCGCTGCATATCGAAAGCGCCTGCGGCTCCATCCAGCGATCGGGCAATCCGGCGGCGGCGGCCAATGGCATCGACAATACCGCGGTGGAAGGCATCGGGCCTTCGGTGCCCTATAACCGTATCGCCAACTGGTATACCGGGCTGCTGCTCAAGAACACGCATATCCCCGTCAGCTATTGGCGCTCAGTGGGCGGCTCGCAGAACTGCTTCTATCTTGAAAGTTTCATCGATGAACTTGCCCATGCCGCAGGAAAGGATCCGCTGGAATTCCGCCGCGGCCTGACGGATCGGCCGGATTCCCTCGCGGTTCTCGCCAAGCTGGAAAAGATGAGCAACTGGCATAGCAAGCTGCCGCAGGGGCAGGGGCGAGGCCTGTCGCTGGTGGACAATCATGGCGCGATCGGCGGCCATATCGCAGAGGTTTCGGTGGACCCGCAGGGCGCCATCCGGGTCACCCGCGTTTTCGCCGCCACCGACGCCTATCATGTGGTCAATCCCAACCTGGTCGAAGCGCAGATCGAGGGCGGCGTGATCTTCGGCCTGACCGCCATGCTCTATGGCGAAGTCACGGTTCAGGACGGCGCGCCTCGCGAGAGCAATTTCGACAGCTATCGCATGGTGCGTCTGGCCGATGCTCCCGATGTCAAGGTGGAGCTGGCCTTGACGGGCGGCGTCGATGCGGCGGGAAAGCCGAAGTGGGGTGGTGTGGGTGAGTGCTCAGTCGCGCCCATCGCCGCCGCGGTTGCCAATGCGATCTTCAACGCCACCGGCAAGCGCATCCGGTCGCTGCCGTTCAAGAATATCAAGCTGACCCAGCTGACCAGTCTTTAGGACAGATCGATGGCGTGGCGCTTGAGATCGGCAAGCGCGCAATAATCCAGCGCGCCCTGATGCGTGGCGCGCAGCACCACCTGCGGCGCCCGGTCCGCCTCGAAGGCTTCCTGCCAGCGCGGGGCGCAAAGACACCAGCGGTCGCCCGCTTTCAGTCCGGCAAAGCCGAATTCCGGCATCGGAGTCGAAAGGTCGTTGCCCCGCTCCTTCGAGAAGGCAAGAAACCCGTCCGTCATCACCACACAGACGGTGTGGCTGCCCACATCCTGGGCGCTGGTGTCGCAGCAGCCATTGCGAAAGAAGCCCGTCAACGGCGCCATGGAACAGGTCGCCAAAGGCTCGCCGAACACATTGCGGGAGGGGCGGGGTCCGGGCCCGAAACCCTTTGGTTCAATGGACATGAAACCTCATGACGCGTACGCAGAAATTACCATACGCCGCTTTTCACAAGAAATGACGCTTCAAGCGAAGCCACAAGCTTCTCTTTTTCCCCGAGCTTTCCCATGCGCGAGAGACGATATAGGCCTGGATCGCCCGCACCTGGCCGGGATTCAGGATTTTCTTGAAAGACGGCATGCCGAGAGCGGCGCGCTGCCCACCAAGGACAATGGCTTCAATATTCTTCAAGGTCGTGGCGCTGGCGTAGCGCAGATCGGGCAGCGGGCCGGCCACCGCATTGCTGCCATGACAGCCGGCGCAATTGTCGGCGAACAGCAATTGCCCCTGATGGACGACCTTGGGAGAGGTATCGACCGTGATGGTCGGTACCGGCGGGGGCTCTTTATGGCCAAAGGCCGGAGCCTTGAACGCGACATTGCTCCCCAGCTTGAAAGTGAGGATGCGTCCATAACCGGGCTTCACCGGTCCCCAGCCGGGATCGTTGCCCAGGCCATCCGGTCCACCCCATCCCGCCAGGACAGAGACATATTGCACGCCATCAACCTGGTAGGTCATCGGCGGCGCCATGATGCCGGTGCCGGCATCGAAGCTCCACACCTGCTTGCCGTCGGTGGCGCGATAGGCGGCCAATATGCCATCCGCCCGGCCCTGGAACACCAGATTGCCGGCCGTGGCCAGAACCCCGCCGCCGACCGCCACCGGATAACGCGCGTGCCAGGCTTCCTTCTGCGTCACCGGATTCCAGGCCAGCAATTCCCCGACCGGACGCGGCATGGCGCCGATCTTGGCGTTGAGCGGACCTTCATATTGCGGCTCGCGGCCCAGGTTGTTCTTGTCCGGATCGTATTTCCAATTGGTATCGGGAATGTGCAGCGACTGGGTGCCGATCTTGGCCGGCAGATACATCAAGCCGGTGACCGGACTGAAGGCCATGGGATTCCAGTTGTGCGCCCCATCGGGCGCGGGCGAGACGATCGCGGCCGTGGCTGAAGCCGCGGGCAATTCGATGGGACGTCCGGTCTTGGGATCCAGGCCCGTGGCCCAGGTGATGCCGCTGACGAACGGCTTGCCGGAAATGAATTCGCCTGTGGCGCGATCCAGCACATAGAAGAAGCCGTTCTTGTTGGCCTGCATGATGACCTTGCGGGTACGCCCGCCGATATTGAGGTCGGCCTGAACCAGCGGCTGGGTGGAGTCGAAATCCCAATTGTCGCCGGGGGTGTTTTGGAAGTGCCAGGCCAGTTCGCCGGTGCTGGCGCGCACCGCCAGGATCGTGGCGGTGTAGAGGGCGTCACTGTTGCCGCCGCGCAAGCTGCGATACCAGGCGGTAGGATTGCCGGTGCCGAAATAGACCAGATCGAGCGCCGGATCGTAGACGATACCTTCCCAAGCCGTGCCGCCCCCGCCCGCTTTCCACCACTCGCCACGCCAGGTCTTGGCAGCGGCTTCCATGGCTTTGGATTCGAAGCCTTTGGCGGGATCGCCGGGCACAGTGTAGAAGCGCCAGGCCATCTTGCCGGTTTCGGCGTCGAAAGCCGAAATATATCCGCGCACGCCATATTCGGCGCCGGCGTTGCCGATCAGCACCTTGCCGCCTGCCAGGCGCGGCGCGCCGGAAATGGCATAGGGCTGCTTTGCGCTGTCGGCGGTCGACACATCCCATACCGGCTTGCCGGTCTTTTCATCCAGCGCGATCAGCCTGCCGTCCAAGGTGCCGACATAGAGTTTGCCGTGATAGAGCGCGAGCCCCCGGTTCACCACATCGCAGCAGATGAAATAAGCGCGATTGCGGACAACCTTCGGGTCATAGGTCCAGCGGACATCCCCCGTTTTCGCATCCATCGCGTACACCACACTCCAGTTTCCGGTGGTGTAGAGGACGCCGTCTTTCACCAATGACGTTGCTTCCAGCCCGCGCGTGCTGCCGAACTCATGGCTCCAGGCCAGGCCCAGCTTGCCGATGGATTGCTCGTTGATCTGGTTTAGCGGACTGAAACGATGGTCGTCATAGGTCCGGCCATACATCAGCCAGTTGCCCTTGTCCTTGTCGCTGTTGCGCAGCTCGGCATCGCCAATGGGGGCGGCGTGTCCAGGTCCCAAAAGCAGCGGCAAGGCCAGGCAGGCAATCAGGGCGTTCTTCAGCATGGCATGGCTCCGAAATGGAATTGAAGGACGGGCGCGAACACAACGGATGCGCGGCGTGAGCCGCTCAAAATCGGATGGCGAAAGGATGTTTTGGCTTGGTGCCCCCAAGTCTCTGACGATATTTAGGCACGGGCCTGCAGGCCCGGCAATGGCCGACCCGTTACAAGTCTGCGTTGTTCAGGTGCTTTTGCGCTGCACAAGAAAGACTGGCGCTCCTGACAGGATCGCTGCCGTCGTTTATGTTTGGGCAGCGCTGAACCAACAAGGCGAGGGGCCATGTCCTCTGGGGCGTACAGGCTTGGGCTTCTGTCGGCCATTTTTATTTTCTGTATGATGGCGCCTGCCGCCAAAGCGGCCGGTGAGACAGACGCTCCGCATTACGTCAACGATCCCTCTTGGCCCAAGCCCTTTCCCCATCATTGGGTGATGGGCCAGATCGGCGGTCTAACGATCGACAGTCATAACCAGATTTGGGTGCTGCAGCGGGCGCTGCCTTATGCGGTGGATGAGCAGGGCGCAAAGCACGACCTGGCGCCCGCCGACCGCATGCCCGCGGTGATGGTCTTCGACCGCGAAGGCAACATCCTGAAGTCATGGGGCGGGCAGGGCTATGTGCCGGACTGGCCGAAATCCGAGCATGGGCTTTGGGTGGACAACGGCGGCGATGTCTGGCTCGGCGGCAATGCACCCGGCGACCGCCAGGTTTTGAAGTTCACCACCGACGGGCGGCAACTGCTGGAGATAGGCCGGCCGACCAACGCGCCCCGCAACAATGCCGACCCTTCGATGCTGGGCGAACCCGCCGGCATAGAAGTGGATGACGCGGCGCACGAGGTCTATATCGCCGACGGCTATTTCAACAGTCGTGTTGTCGTCTATGATTCAGACACAGGAAAATTCAAGCGCGGCTGGGGCGCCTATGGCATCGGGCTGGACAAGATCGCCAATCCTCCGGAACCCACGGGTGATGCCGCCTCCACGTTTGGACATTATGTGGCTGAAGGACCGGCTTATGTGCCGGGCGAGCCGCCGGAAAAGCAATTCCGCACCCCCGTGCATTGCGTGCATCAGTCAGTGGACGGGCTGGTCTATGTCTGCGACCGGCGCAATGACCGGATCCAGGTCTTCACCCGGCAGGGCAAGTTCGTGAAGGAATTCCTGGTGCATCGTGAGACGCGCGGTAACGGTTCGGTCTGGACGCTCAGTTTTTCGCACGATCCGCAGCAGAAATATCTTCTGATCGGCGATGGCGTGAACCAGCGCGCCTGGATACTGCGCCGCCAGGACGGCGCGGAAGTATCAAGTTTCGGCGAAGGCTACCTGTTCTTTGTGCATCAGTCGGCGCTGGATTCCCGGGGTGACTATTATACCGGCGATGTCGGCGGCACGGCCCCGCGTCCCGGGCCCAGCAACGGCAAGTCCGTGCAGAAGTTCATTCTCCAAGCGCCGCCGCCGTAAGCGGCTTTTTGTCCGCCGCCGGCGCATCGGCGCCAAGGCCGGCACGGAAGCGCGCAAGATCGGCGGAGTCGCGGACCTGGCTCTGTCCCGCATCGACCAACAGTCCGACATCCTCGGATGACAGGTGAAGTCCGGTGGGGATGGCCTGCAGCTTTTCGCGCGTCGCCGCATCTGTGACGCCGGCCAGCGACAGATGCACCAGATAGCTCTGCACGTCATCGCAGGGGTGATTGTCTTTCACCCCACGGCTGCAGCGTTGCTTCTTGACGGTATCCCGCAGAGCCTCCAACTGCTGGCTGGCCAGGATCATGGTCTCGAAATTGTAGCTGTCGATCTGGGTGCCGCTGACAGCATTGAGAATCTGGCCGATGCCCGACAGGGTCTGCTGCCGCGCGCTGGCGGCGTTGTTGGCCGCCTGCCCATCGGCGCTGATCAGAAGGATGCGACGGATCCGGGTCAGATCTATCAGTTCGCTCCTTTCCTGGTCCGCGGTCAGGACCAGCATGATATTGATCAGCCCGCGCATCGCCAGATTGTCCGAGATGCCGCCGTCCATCAGGTGCACATAGCGGGTGCGATCGGCATCGAGATACTGGCGCGAGGCGCTGGCGAACTGGCCCGAACGCGACAGTGGATCGGTGCTGTAACCTTCCGAAAGCCAATGGGGCACGCGATTGCCGCATCTCGCGCGATGGCTCTCCAAAGTGATCGGCGTGAACAGGACCGGAAAGCCGTTGGAGGCTGCAACGGCGCGCGCCAGCGGATAGCTGGAAAGATCCGAACAGATCAGGTCGAACTGGTCCTGGATGAAGGGAAATGTCAGGCCATGGTCCACGTCGGTGGCGTCGAGCGAAATCAGCGGCCGCCCATGCTTCTGCAGGTCGGCATAGGTGGCGCCGTGGAACAACAGGTCGTTATAGACTTCCGCCATGCGGTCATTGGTGCCGAAATGGGCATCGAACAACCAGCGAAAGTGCCAGGGCAGCAGAAAGCTGCCCCAGATATAGGCCTCGATATTCTGGTCGAGGAAATCTTTCTGGAAGTCCGTAAAGATGCGGTCGCGGTAAAGCCCGTAATAGGCGGCGGGAAAGCTGCCGCCTGAGACGGCGGAGATAACGTCCACGGCATCGAGCAGGTGCGTATCGGCGTCATAGCCGGGCAGAGAAAAATCGCGCAGGCCCTTGAGCACACCATAGCCGAAGGCCGCGGAACGCATGCCGCCGCCGGAAAAAGACACCAGCACCAGCAGATCGGACGCCTTCTCCTTATGCGGCAGGCCAGTCAGCCGATAGCCGGCCTTAGAAATCGGTCCGGTACCGTTGTTCAGTGCGCTTGGGGAGAGCGGCGCGTTGACCGGCACGGCGGCGCAACCGCCCATCAGAATCAGAAGAGACAGCATCATCGCGGTGCGCGATGAACGGTGGTGGTTTGGTCGGGTTGACATGTGCGAAGCAAAGCGCGCGGACGGTTCTGGCCGAACTGGACCTAGGTCCAATTGATGGCACGCCGCTTCGGGCCGGGCGTTTTCGCGGTTCGGCCCGGCGCCGGTGTGCCGTTTCGACGCATTATCCGGCGGCTATTGGACCATCGTCCAATAGTGGCGGTTCCACCGTCCCCTATCATCGGATTGACGGAAGCCTCTCACCCGCAACGCCCCCTCTAGAGAGACTTGCGTCACCCGCGCCAGCGGGCTGTCGGAACAGGATATGAAATGTCGCTCCCCGGCCTTCACGTCCATCCCGGTTGGAAATTTTCGGCCAACCCGACAGTCCGCTGGCGTCTGGCTTCCCGCCGGTAGTGGAACCGGTCTGCCTTGACCGCTTCTTCTGAAGATCGTTTTTCGACCCAAGCCACTGCAGGCAACCATTTCGCCTGGCTGAACACCCGGCTGGCGCTGGAGCGGACCTTCATGGCCTGGATCCGCACCGCCGTTTCGCTGATCAGCTTCGGTTTCACCATCGTGCAGTTCTTCCAGCGCTTTACCCAAACCGAGAGTCCCGGAAGCCGTCCTTTCAATCCCGGGGCGCCGCGTATCTTGGGCCTCGCCCTGATCGGCGTCGGCATTCTGTCCCTTGCGATTTCGAGTTGGCAGTACCGGCAGGGCATCCAATATTTGTGGCAGACCCAGTTTAGCGCCATCGCAGGAATTGGCGAAAAGCCGCTTCGCTCTCCGGTTTTTCTGTCCGCGATGGTGCTTCTGCTGATCGGCCTGTTTGCCTTTCTTTCCGTCTTTGTCCGGCTGCCGTAAGACCTTGGTCCAATCGCGGGGCCGATGAGGACCGGATTAGCTTGGGCTGCTTGTCGAAGGAATAAAAACCATGCTGTCCTGGCTCAGCGGCCTCACTGTGCCGCATCGCGAACCTTTTGGCCGGCCGCACCGTGTGGCAAGAATGCCGCCACGCCGCAAGGCGAGGCTTCATCGCTCCTCTCCCGGACATGCCGGCATGGTCTGGATACCCAGCGGCGGCTTTCTGATGGGATCGGACAATCATCATCCTGAGGAAGCGCCGGCGCGCGCCGTGACGGTGGACGGGTTCTGGATCGATCGTCATCCGGTAACGAATCTGGAGTTCGACCATTTCGTGCGGGCCACCGGTTATGTCACCCTGGCCGAAAAGAAGCGGCAGAACCGGGAGCCCGGGTCGCTGGTCTTCCGCAAACCGGGCGGCCTGGTCAATCTCGCCAATGACCGGTTGTGGTGGCATTTCGTGAACGGCGCGGATTGGCGTCATCCCTCAGGTCCGCGCAGCGGGCTGGAGGGCAAGTCAAAACATCCGGTGGTCCATATCGGTTATGAGGATGCCCAAGCCTATGCGCACTGGGCCGGCAAGGATCTGCCAACCGAGGCCGAATGGGAATATGCCGCCCGCGGCGGTCTGGAAGGCGCCGAATTTGCCTGGGGCAGCGAATTGATGCCCGCCGGCTATCTGATGGCCAATATCTGGCAGGGCGAATTTCCGTGGCAGAACCTGACCTGCGGCGGGTTTGAAGGCACGTCACCGGTGGGCTTCTTCCCGCCGAACAACTATGGGCTCTATGACATGATCGGGAATGTGTGGGAGTGGACCGCCGATCATTATGCATCCCGTCAGGCGATTGCATCGGACTCAATCGCTCATGCGCCTGGTCGGCGATCGGGTGAAGGCGTCCTCGACGCGTCCGGCCTTTCCGCGCCGCGCAAGGTGATGAAGGGCGGCTCGTTTCTTTCGGCGCCAAACTATTGCCAACGCTATCGCCCCGCCGCCCGTGTGGGCCAGCCGGTCGAAAGCACCACCTGTCACCTCGGCTTTCGCTGTGTGGCGCGGCGGTCTGAACACCTGACGGCTGGGCCGCCGGCTAGTGCGCTATAAGACCAGCCTTGCGGAAGATATCGAGGGCCTTGCCGACGGATTCGACGGATGGTGGCTGGGTCTCAGCCAGGGTGTAGTTCAGCCCCAGCTTTTCCCATTTGTAGCGGCCCATCTGATGGAAGGGCAGGACCTCGACCCGGTCGACCACGCCCAATGAGGCGGCAAACTCGGCCAGGCGCTCCATTTCGTCCGCAACATCGGTCAGGCCGGGCACCAGCACATAACGCAGCCACATTGGATGCTTGCGGCGGCCCAACCGCTCGGCAAAGGCGATGACGGGCGCATTTTCGATGCCATTGGTCACGCGCTTGTGCTGTTCCAGGCTGAACGCCTTCATGTCCAGGATCACCAAGTCTATGTCGGAAAGCTCCTTGTCCGACAGCCGGTCGCCATAAAAGCCGTTGGTCTCGATCGCCGTATGGATTTTCATCTCCTTGGCGCCGGCAAAAAGCCGGGCGGCGAACCGGGCCTGCATCAGTGGTTCGCCACCGGAAAGCGTGAAGCCGCCCTTCATGATCTGAAGCCCGGCAACATATTTTCGCAGTTCGTTGATCGCCCGGTCGATGGTCACCGGCGTGCCGTTCGACCGTGTCCAGGTATCGGGATTGTGGCAGTACTTGCAGCCGAACATGCACATGGACGTCCAGGCCACCACGCGGATACCGGGCCCATCCACGGCCGAGCCGGTGGTGAAGGAGTGCAGAAAGCCCAGCTCGCCGCTGGCGATGCCGGCCCGCACCTCGGACTCCGGCACGTTCCGGCTCTGATCGATCCGCAGTTCGTATGGGTCTTTGGCTTGCAGGGACGCACCGGCGGTTTCGATGCCCATCTCATGCTCCATGGAAGGTTCTGCTGATGACATCCATCTGCTGCTCCCGGGTCAGGCGGACGAAATTCACGGCATAGCCGGAAACCCGGATGGTCAGGCTGGGATACTTTTCCGGATGATCCATCGCGTCGATCAGGGTCTCGCGGTTCAGGACATTGACATTCATGTGATAGCCGGAGGTGCCGAAGAACGCGTCCAGGATCCCGGCCAGGTTGGTCGTCCGTTCCTCCGGCGTATGGCCAAGGCCCGTCGGCACGAGGGTGGAGGTGAGGGAGATGCCGTCCTCCGCGTCGCGATAGGGAATCTTGGCGACCGACGCGGCGGAGGCATGAATGCCGTGGCTGTCGCGGCCATGCATGGGATTGGCGCCCGGCGCGAAAGGCTCGCCATGCCGGCGTCCGTCCGGCGTGTTTCCCGTGGCCTTGCCGTACACCACGTTGGAGGTAATGGTCAGGATGGACTGGGTATGCAGCGCGTGGCGGTAGGTGGGATGCTTGCGCAGCTTGGCCATGAAGTTGGCGACCAGCCAGGTCGCCAGATGGTCGACGCGATTGTCATTGTTGCCGAATTTCGGGAAATCGCCCTCGATGACATAGTCGGTGACGAGGCCGGTCTGGTCGCGGATCACTTTGACTTTCGCATATTTGATGGCTGAAAGACTGTCGGCCACCACCGACATGCCGGCCATGCCGAAGGCCATGGTGCGGAACGGGGCATAGTCGTGCAGCGCCATTTCGAGGCGTTCATAGGCGTACTTGTCGTGCATATAGTGGATGACGTTCATGGCGCTCACATAGACGCCGGCCAGCCAATCCATCATGTGCTCGAATTTCTCCAGCACATCATCGAATTCCAGAGTGTCGCCTTTCACGGCAGCGGTCTCGGGGCCGATCTGCTTGCCGGAAATCTCGTCCCGGCCGCCATTGATCGCATAAAGCAGGCATTTGGCGAGATTGGCGCGGGCGCCGAAAAACTGCATCTGCTTGCCGACCCGCATCGGCGAGACGCAACAGGCGATCGCGCCGTCGTCGCCCCAGGTGCTGCGCATGATCTCGTCGCTTTCGAACTGGATCGAGCTGGTATCGATCGCGACCTTGGCGGCGAAGCGGCGGAAATGCTCGGGCAGGCGCGGCGTGTACCAGATGGTCAGATTGGGCTCGGGCGCCGGACCCAGATTGTAAAGCGTCTGCAGGATGCGGAAGCTGGTGCGGGTGACCAGGGGCCGGCCGTCATCGCCCATGCCGCCGATGGATTCGGTGACCCAGGTGGGATCGCCGGAGAACAGCTCGTCATATTCCGGCGTGCGTAGGAAACGCACGATGCGCAGCTTGATGACGAAGTCGTCCACGATTTCCTGGGCCTGTTCCTCGGTCAGGAGACCGGCCTCGATATCGCGCTCGAAATAGATGTCCAGGAAGGTGGAGGTGCGCCCCAGCGACATGGCGGCGCCGTTCTGCTCCTTCACGCCGGCGAGATAGCCGAAATAGAGCCATTGTACCGCTTCCTTTGCCGTCCGAGCAGGGCCGGAAATGTCAAAGCCATACTTGGCCGCCATCTCCTTCAGTTCGCTCAAGGCCCGGAGCTGTTCGGCCAGTTCCTCCCGGTCGCGGATGATCTCGTCGCTGGAGAGTTCGGTATCCAGTGCGCTCTTTTCTTCCTTCTTGCGCTCGATCAGCCGGTCCACGCCATAAAGCGCCACCCGGCGATAGTCGCCGATAATACGGCCGCGGCCATAGGCGTCTGGAAGTCCGGTCAGGACATGAGAGCTGCGGCAGCGCCGGATATCCGCGGTATAGGCGTCGAATACCGCATCGTTATGCGTCTTCCGGTATTTGGTGAAGATCTCGACGATCGAGGGATGAGGTTTGTAGCCATAGGTCTCCAGGCCGGAAAGGACCAGCCGGATTCCGCCATTGGGCATGATCGCCCGCTTCAGCGGCGCATCGGTCTGCAGACCGACGATGACTTCGTTGTCCTTGTCGATATAACCGGCGGCATGCGCGGTGATCGAACTGGGGATCTGCGAGACGTCCAGAACCCCTTTCTTGCGTTCTTCGACAAACAGCTCCTGCAGCTTGGCCCAGAGCGCGGTTGTCCGCTTCGTCGGCCCGGCGAGGAATGTACCGTCGCCATAATAAGGAGACACATTCTGCTGGATGAAATCGCGGACATTGATCTCGCGAGTCCACAGGCCAGGATCGAAACCGGACCATGGCGTGACGCCGTCATGAACTTCGCGCGATTGTGTCGCCGGGCTAGCCATTCTGAAACTCCTTGTTGATCATGAGTGCCCGGTCAGCCCCTTTCTGCGCAGTTCGGAGAAGGGTTCGGCTGCATCCGGCGCCAACTGCCTGGTGCGCGGTCCTGTTTCTTTCAGCAGCAAGGTGAGGATGATGGCCGCGGCCACGCCATAGCAGAGCGGCTCGAACGCCGTCTGATAGTGCGCGAGTGCCCGCGGGCCCCCGCCGCTGGCGCGCATCAGCAGGGAGCCGAATAGCGGTCCCAGAAGAGCGGTCAGGGAAAAGTTGATGAAGTTGATGGCCCCGGTCGCGGTGCCGCTATGTTCAGGCCGGTTGGCTTCCTTGATGACGGTATAGGGAAGCATGGCCGCGCCGGAAGCGATGCCGGCGATCAACGCCAGGGTGAAGGGCGGCAGCAGGCCGGAGGGGCCGTATAGAATAAGAACAAGGCAGCAAAGCAGCACGGCCGCGCTTCCGATGATCATCGGTTTACGGCGTCCAATCCGATCCGACAGCAGACCCAGGAGAGGACAACCGATGATCCAGCCGAAGGGCACCGCGGCCGAGCGCATCACCGCCAGGCCATAAGGAACATCGTGGCCTTCTTGCAGAAAGCGCACGCCCCAGACCATGCCGAAGACGGTGGTGGGCAGGAACAGCAGGCCGGCGATGAGCCCGCACATCAGGGATTGCGGATTGCGGAACACTGCCAGGATAGCGGCGCCGGCCTGTCTGGCGTAGCCCTGCGGCGGCGCAGGTCGTTGCGGTGTTGCGGGAATGAAAGCCAGCAACAGACCCGCGATCACCAGTCCGGTGACGCCGGCGCCGATCCAGAACTGGCTCCAGATCAGGCCGCCGGTGATGGCGGCGCCGACCAGAAACTGGCCCGCCGATCCGCCGGCCATGCCAAACATCTGGGTGGCGCCGACCAGGGTCGCGCCGCGATTGGCCGGGAAATGATTGGTGGCGATGTAGACGGCACTGATCAGTGCGAACACGCCGCCCGTTCCCTGCAGGAAGCGTCCTATCCGCGCCAGGCCCGGGTCTCCGCTGCCGAACAGAAGCGCGCCGATCCCCACCAGCGCCGCCGCCGCGGGCACGATCTTGCGCGGACCGACCTGATCCAGCGCCACGCCGGCGACAAGGCTGAACGGGGCGTAGCCATAATAGAAGAGCCCGACCAATCCCGTCAGCGCCGCGGCCGTCAGCCCGAAGGTATCGCCAAGCTGCGGCATCATCACGGACGGCGCCGATCTGAGCGCATACTGGTAGAAATAGAAGACCGAGGCGGCCAACCACGCGATGGCGGCGGCTGAAAGCAGGCGGGTTGTGCTTTTGCCTGCTGCCGGCATGGCGGTTCAACAGAGGGTGACGGAAACGGCCAGGCCGCCCTCTGACGTCTCCTTGTATTTCGAGTTCATCTCCTTGGCGGTCAGCGCCATGGCATCGATGGTGGTGTCCAGGTCCAGGCGCCGGTTCGCCGGGATCTCGTTCTTGGCAATCAGGTAGCCGGTCCAGGATTTCACTGCGCCGAAAGCGCAGCGCTCGATGCAGGGCACCTGGACATAGCCGGCGACGGGATCGCAGGTCATGCCGAGATGATGCTCCAGCGCGCCTTCCGCGCCATTGGCCGCGACTTGGGGTGGATCGCCATAGGCGGTGGCGATCAGCGCCGCGCCCATGGCCGAAGCGACGCCGATTTCCGCCTGACAACCGCCTTCGGCCGCGGAAAGCGTCGCATTGTGCTTGCAGAGATAGCCGACCACCGCCGCGGCCAGCAGCCCTTGTCTGATCTTGTCGTCGGAAAGCTTGGCGCCATTCTCGCCTAGCGAGTAGACGACGGCGGGAAGCACCCCGGCCGAGCCGCCGGTCGGCGCCGTGATCACCAGATGGCCGCGGGCATTTTCCTCCGAGCCCGCCAGCGCGGCGGCGGAGACCAGCCCGATGGCCCGGCGCGCCACACCCTCCTGCTTGGAGGCGTTGACAAAAACATCGTGTGCCTTGGTCTTCAGCTTGATCGGCCCCGGCAGGGTCGAGGTCGGCGCCGCCAATCCGGTTTTCACCGTGGCCCTCATCGCGCCCAGGATCTTGTCGAGATGGGCGTTGACCTCGGCTTCGCTCTTGCCGGAGACGGATGTCTCGTTGGCCATCGCAAGCTGCGCCAGGGAAATTTTGTTCTTCCTGCAATGTTCCAGGGCCTGCGCCATCCGCGCGTAAGGGTATTTCGGCTGGCCTTTCTTGGGCGGCTTGTAGCCTTTCCATTCGATGAAACCGCCGCCGACGGAATAATATTCCTGCTCCAGCAGAACCTTGTCGCCGGCCAGCAGTTTGCAAGTCATGGTGTTGGGGTGGGGGAAATTGCCTTTGGGATTGTCATAGACGATGTCCTTCAGCGACACGTTGAAAGGCTTGTCGCCCAGCTTGACCGGAAAGACCTGATCGGGCTTTTCGCGCAGGCCATCGAGAAAAGCAGGGTCAACCGTTGCCGGTTCCTTGCCTACGATTCCTGCCAGTGCGGCGCGCTCGGTGCCATGGCCTTTTCCTGTCGCGCTCAGGCTGCCGAACAGGTTGACCTTCAGGGCCGTCGCCTGTTTCAGCTGGTCCGCGGGCAGCTTGGTGCAGCGCTGGTAGAAGTCATAAGTGATCCGCATCGGCCCGATGGTGTGCGAGGAGGAGGGGCCGGGCCCCACCTTGTAGAATTCCTCGACCGTGGTCATCACTGGTCCTTTGGATTTCTTGACCACATTGAGATTGGGATCGAGCGGCGGCGCCTTGGCGGGCTGCGCCGCTATCGCGGCGATGGGACGGCCGGTAAGAGTGGCGACCGAAATGGCGAGCGCGCTGCGCATCATGAAGGCGCGGCGATCCGAACCGGGCGGCATCTCGCAAATGTTCAGATCCTGCGCCATATCGGCAGGAGAAAAGCCGCGATCCATGGAAGTACCTCCGTTAATTGGGCACAATCCCGATCCGGCCACGTCGGAATTTCCGTCCAGATGAAAGAAAGATATCGCCTCAGTCGGTTGTCGCCATCAGGTGGAACCCTTAGCTGGGCTGCTGGTTTTCCCGCGCCGCATGGGCGCCGCCTCAATAGCGCTCTTCGATGAATGTCCGGCCGCGCATGGGTGCTTCATCGTCATATTTGTGACGCTTGGAGCGCTTGGGCAGCTTCACCTTGTCATGCTTGATGTGCTTGTAGGGAATCCGGGAAAGAATATGCGCGATTCCGTTCAGCCGGGCGCGCTGCTTGTCGTCGGAGCGCAGGATCGCCCACGGCGCATGCTTGCTGTCGGTGGCCTCCAGCATCATGTCCCGCGCCCGCGAATATTCATACCAGCGCTTGAAGGATTCCAGGTCCATGGGGCTGAGCTTCCACTGGCGCATGGGATCTGAAATGCGGGCCTTGAAGCGCCGTTCCTGTTCCTTCATCCCGACTTCCAGCCATATCTTGATCAGGACGATGCCGGCATCGACGATCCATTTTTCCACCAGCGGCGTCAGTTTCAGAAAACGCTCGTGCTGTTCGGCGGTGCAGAATTCCATCACATATTCGACGCCCGCCCGGTTGTACCAGCTCCGGTCGAAGACGATGATTTCGCCGGCGGCGGGAAAGTGCGCGATATAGCGCTGCATATAGACCTGGCTTTTTTCACGGTCGGTCGGCGCGGGCAGGGCGACGATCTGGAAGACGCGCGGGCTGACCCGCTCCTTGATCGCCTTGATGATGCCACCCTTGCCGGCGGCGTCGCGCCCCTCGAACAGCAGGATGACGCGGGCGCCGGTCTTCTGCACCCATTCCTGAAGATGGCAAAGCTCGACCTGGAGCTTCTTCATCTCCTTCAGGTAATATTTGCCTTTCATGCGCACGCGCGGGGCCTCACGCGGCTGCGGGCGTTTTTCCTTCATGTCTCTCTCCCGGGTTTTGCCGGAGCAGGGCGGCGGTCTGGCGCGCCACCAGGCGTTCCTCGTCGGTCGGAATGACCCAGACCGCGACACGCGAGCGGTCGGCATTGATCTGGTCGTGGCCGCGGCTGTTGCGCATCTCGTCGATCTCCACGCCCAGCCAGCGGCATCCCTCGGCGACCTGGGCGCGGATGGCCGCGTCATTCTCGCCAATGCCGCCGGTGAAGATCAGCCCGTCCAGGCCGCCCAGGGCCGCCGCCATGGATCCGATTTCCCGCACGATTCGGTAGACGAAAAGCGAGATCGCCTCGGCAGCCGCCGGTTCCCGCGAGGCGTGCAGCTTGCGCATGTCGGAGGAAATACCGGAAACGCCCAGAAGGCCGGACTCGCGATAGATCAGTTTCTCGAGATGGCGCGCATCAATGCCATAGGTATCCATCAGATAGATCAGAACGCCAGGATCAAGCGCGCCGCAGCGTGTGCCCATCAACAGGCCGTCAACAGCCGTGAAGCCCATGGTGGTGGCGATGCTGCGGCCATGATGGGTGGCGCAGAGGCTGGCGCCATTGCCAAGATGGGCGATCACCAGCCGCAGATCCGCCAGTTCGGGCAACAGCTCGCGCAGATGGGACACGATGTATTCATAAGACAGGCCGTGAAAGCCGTAGCGCCGGATGCCTTCGTCGGCGAATTCGCGCGGCAGGCCGTAGAGCTGGGCCAGCATCGGCTGGGAGCGATGGAAAGCCGTGTCGAAGCAGGCCACTTGCGGAAGTTGCGGCGCGCGCTCCGCGATGGCCTGGATCGGCGCCAGGTTATGCGGCTGGTGCAGGGGCGCGAGCGGCGCCAGCCGCCAAAGCTCGGCGATCACCTCGGGGTTTATCCGGACTGGGGCACTGTATTTCATGCCTCCGTGGACGACCCGGTGTCCGACGGCCGTTACCGGCTTTCCCCGGATCAGGCCGGTGGCCGTCTTTATGATCTCTCCGGTTGCGGCGCGATGGTCGAAACCTTCGGTTGCCCACTGCTCTTCAGCCACGGCGGCGCCTTTGCCGTCCACCACATGGAGGCGGGGCGCCACGCCAAGCTGTTCCAGCTGGCCGCGGAACAACAGATGGTCCGCGGTATCGCCGCCATAGAGCGCGAACTTGATGCTGGAGGAGCCGGCATTGATCACCGCCAGGCAGCTATCGGGTTTGCTGGCGGTTTCCGTCATGGGATTGCCGTGCTGGCCCGGCGCGCCGCGGCCAGCAAGCTGGCGACGGCGCAGGAGGCGAGCCGGGTGAGCAATTCGTCGGCCCGGCTGGTGAGGATGATCGGCACGCGCGCACCCAGCACGATGCCCGCGCCATCCGCTGCTGCCAGAAGCGCCAGGCTCTTGGCCAACATGTTGCCTGCTTCCAGGTCGGGCACGATCAGAATGTTGGCGCGGCCGCCCACCGGAGAGTTGATCTTCTTGACCGCGACGGCTTCCGGGCTGATGGCGTTGTCCAGCGCCAGCGGGCCATCCAGTATGCCGCCGGTGATCTGGCCGCGATCTGCCATCTTGCACAAGGCCGCCGCTTCGATGGTGGACGGCACCTTGGGGTTGACCGTTTCCATGGCGCTGAGAATGGCCACCCGGGGCTGCGATGCGCCCAGCGCGTGTGCGAGGCCGATGGCGTTCTGGATAATGTCGACCTTTTCTTCCAGGCTTGGCGCGATGTTCACGGCCGCATCGGTGATGATCAGGGCATCGGCATGGCCGGGCACGTCCATGATGAAGCAATGGCTGATGCGGTGGGCTGTGCGCAGGCCGGTTTCGCGCGCCACCACGGCGGCCATCAATTCATCCGTGTGCAGGCTTCCCTTCATCATGGCCTCGGCTTTGCCCGCGCGCACCAGCGCCACGGCTTTGATGGCGGCATCGTGGCTGTGTTCGGCATCGACGATTTCGTACGGGCTGATATCCAGACCTGCGCGCGCCGCGGTATCGCGGATGCGATTCTCCGGACCCACCAGAATCGGCGCGATGAGTCCAAGCTTCGCGCCCTCGACCGCGCCACTCAGCGAAACCTCGTCGCAAGGGTGAACGACAGCGGTCGGCACCGGTGGCTGCTCTTGCGCCCGCGCTACAAGCTTTTTGAATTTCTCATGGCCTTCAAGCGGGATCGCGTCAGGCATCTGGAATCCTGCTATTGGCGCGCGTCATCTGGGCCCGGCTTGGCGTCTTGATCGCGCTTGACCACGACAGGCGGTGTGATTTCGACCTTGGCGGGGCTTAAGGCGGCCTGCTGATCGGGCGCGGCGTTCATCGTTGCGTTGATCGGGCTCAAGGTGGCGTTCTGGGTTGGACCGCCGGGCTGGGACGGTTCGGTGCTCCACCCGCCGCCGAGCGCCTTGTAGAGATTGACCACGGCGAGCAGTTGATCGCGTTCGGTCCTTGCAAGATCGAACGCGCCGGCGAAATATTGCTGCTGGGCTTCCAGAACCTCGAAATAGCTCGAACGTCCACCGTCGTAACGCATCAACGCAAGGTCGGTGGAATTCTTCAGCGCCGCGACCTGACTGTTCAGCGCGGTCCGCCGGAGCGGCAAAGTCTCCTGCGCCTTCAGCGCGTCAGACGTTTCCTGGAAAGCAACCAAGACCTTCTGTCTGTAGGTCGCGATACTCTCGTCCCAGAAGGCCTGGCGCTGGTGATAATTGCCTTCAAGTCCGCCGCCGGAATAGATCGGGCCGGCCGCGCTCAGGGCCGCGCTCCAGATGCCGAAACCACTCCAGTTGCTCTGCACCCCGATGCCCGTGCCGCCGACGAGAGTCGAAAGGCCGATGCGCGGGAAGAAGTCGGCCAGAGATTCCCCGATCCTGGCATTGGCGGCGATCATGCCTTGCTCGGCCTGCAGGATGTCGGGGCGCCGTTGCAGCAAGGCGGTGGTGGAACCCACCGGCGTCGCCGGCATGGTCTGGTCTTCCAGCCTGGCCCCGCGCGTGATGGCGTGCGGGTAGGCGCCGAGCAGGGTGCAGATGGCATTCTCGATCTGCCCGATCTGGCGGGTCAGGTCGTGAACATTGGCTGTGCTGGAATCAAAGCTGGCCTGGGCGCGCTCGACGGGCAATCGGCTGTCCTTGCCGGCCTGGAAGCGGGCGTCGAACAGCTCGAAGGTCTTCTTGTAGGTGGCCGTACTTTCCTGCGCGATTGCCAATTCACGGTCCAGCTCCAGCAGATTGAAATAGTTCGCCGCCAGATCACTGACCAAGGTGAGCATCACCCCGCGCCGCACATCCTCCTGGCCTAACAGGTCCGCCTTGGCGGCATCGGTCGCGTGCTTGATGCGGCCCCATATGTCGAACTCCCAGGACGCGCTCAGCAGCCCTTCGATGGCGCCGAAGTTCACGGCCTTGGTCCCGAGCCGTGGCGCAGGTGTGACGCTTCTTTCGCCGCCGCCGTTAAGCTGGTAGCCGACCTGCGGCAGGCTTTCGGCATTGACGATCTCCACCTGTGCGCGGGCCTGCTGGATGCGGGCCACGGCCAGTTGCAGATCGTTGTTGTTGGTCAGCGCATCCTTGATCAGTTGCTGCAGCGCCTTGTCCTGGAAGACGCCCCACCAGGGCTGGTCCGCGAAGGAAACGGCCTCGGTCATGGCGATCTGGGAGCGAAAACCAGTGGGAACCGCAACGTCCGGCTTCTTGTATTCCGGTCCGATACTGCAGCCTGCAAGCAGCAGGGCCGAAAGCAATGCGATGCGTCTCCGTGAAGCGTTTCTGATCATGACCATCACTTCCTATTGAACTGCCGCCAGCATTTTCCTGAACCGGGACAGGGTGAAAATTGTGTAAGCAAGGCCAATGGCCAGCATCTTGAGGAGGTCGGGCCACACCATGGAAAAACTGGCGTCGCGGAAAAGAATGGCCTGGGAAAACGCGACGAAATGTGTCGAAGGCACGAATTGCATCAATTTCTGGATCGCCACGGGCATGCTCTCCAGAGGCGTCTGGCCGCCAGACAGCAGGTTCATCACGATAAAGACGGGAAAGGCGAGCAGACCGAATTGCGGCATGGAGCGAACCAGGGTAGCGAGCATGATGCCCAGCGCCGTCACCGAAAAAAGATAGGTGGCCAGGCCGAGCAGGAAGAGAAATACCGAGCCAGTTACCGGTACGCCGAGCGCGCCCTTGACCACCAGGAACAGTGACGCCATCGCGGCGAACACTACCACAAGGCCATTCGCCCAGATCTTGGCGAACATCAGTTCGTAAGGATGCAGCGGCATGACCAGCAGATGCTCGAGATTGCCGTGCTCCCGTTCGCGCAGCACCGCGGCGCCGCTGAGGAAGATGGCCAGAACCGAGATATTGTTGATGATCTGGTTGATGGCGACGAACCAGCCCTGTTCCATGTTGGGGTTGAATCGCGCCCGGGTCTCAAGCTGCGCCACCGGCGCGTTTCTGGGCTTGCCGCGGCCCTGCCAGAAGGGGTCGATGGTGCTGGTGATGATGCGCTGAATGTAACCTGGCCCGCGGCCGGCCTGGCTCATGGCGGTCGCGTCGGTGACGATTTCGATTATGGGCTGGGCGTCGCGCTCCAGGTCTTCCTGGAATTTCTGCGGCAGGTTCACCACGAAGGTGTATCGTCCGGCATCCATGTCGCGATTGATGTCGCTGAAGGCTATGTCCTGGGCCGGCAGGAAGAGCGGCGGCAGCATGGCGTCCTTCACGGATCGAGCCGCCTGGGAATCGTCCTGATTGACGATGGCGATCGAGGCGTTGATCAGGTCCATCACCGCGCTTTTCGACGGCGTATAGACCGCGAAGGTGAAGGCATAGGCGATCAGAAACAGCAGCACGGGATCCCGCGCCAGGCTGATCAGCTCCTTGATGCCAAGCCGGAAAATGTGCAGGGCGTTTTGCATGGCTCAGGCTTCCTGCTTCTTCAGCAAGATGGCGGACGCACCGAAATACACGACGAAGATGATCAGGAGCGCGACCAGGTTGGGCCATAGCGCCACGATACCCAGCGCCTTGGTGAAGGTGCCGACGCTGATCGCCTGGAAATAGGTGCTGGGAAATATTTTGGCCGCGATCGTTGCGGCGCCCTTCAGCGAGGAAGTCGGCACGAACATGCCGGAGAACTGCGTCGCGGGAAGAATCGCGATGATGGCGGCGGCGAAGATCGCCGCAGTCTGGGTGGTGGCAAAGACAGAGAGCAAAAGGCCGAAGCCGGTGCTGGCCAGGAGGTAAACCACCGCGCCCAAAACAAGGGTAGGCAGACTTCCCTTGATGGGAACATGGAACAGGAACAATGCGAGCGCCACCAGGGTGGCGAACTGGATCAGCGACAGGACGAGATAGGGGAGCTGCTTGCCGACCAGGAATTCGCCCTTGGTCGCGGGCGCCGCATAGAAGTTGGCGATGGAGCCAAGCTCCTTTTCCCGCACGATGCTGAGCGCCGTCAGCATGCTGGGGATCAGCATCAAAAGCAGCATGATGTCGCCGGGCACCATGGCGTAGACGCTCTCGAACGCCTGGTTGTAGAGCGCGCGGGGCTCGAACTTCACCGGCTGGGCCGCTGCCGGAATGCCCTTCGCCGAACGCAGGGCGCTTTCATACTGGTTGTGGGTGTTCTCGACATAACTGCGCGAGGTTTCGGCACGGAACGGCATGGCGGCGTCGAAATAGGCCGCGACGGTCGGCTGGGCGCCGCGCTCCAGATCCTTTTCGAATCCTGGCGGTATCTCGAGCACGAAACGCAGATCGCCGCTGCGCAGACGGCGGTCCATCTCCGCGTAATCGAAGATTGGCTTGGTTTCCTCGTAGTAGTAAGAACCGCGATAGGCGTCGGCATAGGTACGGCTGGCCTGGGTGCCGTCGAAGTCCAGCACGGAGAATGTCAGGTGATCGACATCCAGGGAGATGCCATAGCCCAGCACGATCATCAGCAGAATTGGGCCCAGCAGGGCAAAGGTCAGGCGAACCGTATCGTGCCGCAGCTCGATCGCTTCGCGCCGGGCGAACGCCCAGACGCGGCTGAGGCTGAACCGGCCAGCCTGCGTGTCGACGGTCTCAGCCGACGGGCCCTCCGCGGCTGCTGCCGCCGCCGCCGCTGTCTCGGTCGCCGCCGCGGTCGATTTGGCGCCTGATTTTTCGGCGGCCTCTTCCAGGTAGCCGATGAAGGCGTCTTCCAGATTCTTCGCCTTGCGCTCCTTGACCAGCTCCGCCGGCGGCCCCTGGGCCAGGACCTTGCCGGAATGCATCATGGACATGCGGTCGCAGCGTTCGGCTTCGTTCATGAAATGGGTCGACAGGAAGATGGTAACGCCCTGCTCGCGGGAGAGGCGGATGAGCAATTCCCAGAAACCGTCGCGCGCCACCGGATCAACGCCGGATGTCGGCTCGTCGAGTATGAGTATCTTGGGCTCGTGAATGACGGCCACCGCCAGCTGGAGCCTTTGCCGGATGCCCAGCGGCAGGCTTTCCGTCAGCGTGTCGGCCACGGATGCAAGGCCGAAATCGGCCAGCATCTTCTCGACCCGCCGGTTTCCTTCCTCCGGTGGAAAGTCGAACAGCCGGGCATGCAGCAGCAGGTTTTGCCGCACCGTTAGTTCGGTATAGAGCGAGAAGGCCTGGGTCATGAAGCCCACATGCCGGCGGGATTCCACGTCGCCGCCCTTGACCGGCTTGCCGAAGATCAGCGCCTCGCCGTCGGTGGGCGGCAACAGGCCCGTCAGCATTTTCATGGTCGTGGTCTTGCCGCAGCCATTGGAGCCGAGGAAGCCGAATATCTCGCCCTGTTCGATGCGGAAGTTGACGTGATCGACGGCCGTGAAGCTGCCAAAGCGCTGGGTCAGGCCATGGGCTTCGATCGCGGGCGGGCCGCCGCTGGACTGGCGCGGCGTTACCACCGGCTCCTTGTGGCCGCGGCGCGCCTCTTCCGGGAGTAGCTTGATGAAGGCCTTCTCCAGGGTCGGTTCGCCGGTTCGCTCTTTGAGTTGGTCGGCGGTGCCGGTGCCCAGGACATTGCCGGCGTTCATCGCCACCAACCATTCGAAGCGCTCGGCTTCGTCCATATAGGCGGTGGCGACCAGCACGCTCATGGTGGGGCGGCGAAGCCTGATGCGGTCGATCAGGTCCCAGAACTGCCGACGGGCGAGGGGGTCCACGCCGGTGGTCGGCTCGTCCAGGATCAGAAGATCGGGGTCGTGGATCAGTGAGCAGCACAGGCCCAGCTTCTGCTTCATGCCGCCCGACAGCTTGCCGGCCGGCCGATCGCGGAACGGGGTGAGATCGGTGCTGGCGAAAAGGTCATCCATCCGCCATTCGCGTTCCTCGCGCGACTGGCCGAACAGCCGGCCGAAGAAATCCACATTCTCGAAGATGGAGAGGGTGGGATAGAGATTCTTGCCCAGGCCCTGCGGCAGATAGGCGATACGGGCCGAAACAGTTTTGCGAAAGCCCGGGTCATCGATATTGCCGCCCAGAACCTCCGCCTGGCCTTTCTGGAGTTTTCGCACGCCGGCAAGAATGGCGAGCAGGGTGGACTTGCCCACGCCGTCCGGCCCGATCAGGCCGATCATTTTATTGGCGGGAATGTCGAGGCTGATGCCGTCGAGGGCCACAGCCTTTCCATATGTATGGGTGACGTCGGTCACCCGCGCGACGAAATTGCCGGGCATAAAATGTCAATTCGGGCTTTTGGATCCGGTCGCCATCCAGAGATTTTGCGGATTGGCGTTTTTGGTCTGAAGGAAATCGGGCCATGGGGCGTTTTCGTCGTAACGGACATAGCCCATGCCGGGCAGGCCAGTTTTCACCAGCGCTTCATATTCGCGCAGCCGCGCCGGATCGATCTGCAGCTTCACGCGGAAGGTCAGGTTGTGACGTTCCTCTGCCGTCTCGACCGTCTTCGGCGTGAACTGCGCCATCGGGGAAACAAAGGAGACGAATGCCCGGATGGGATATTGCGGCGCCGCGTCCAGCACGATGCGGGCTTCCGAGCCGATCTTGACCTTGCCGGTGACGCTCTCGGGCAGGAACACATACATGTAAACGTCGGCCAGGTTGTTCAGGGAATAAACGCGTCCGCCCTGGGGCAGCACTTCGCCGGGCTCGGTCAGGCGCGTTTCGATGCGGGCCCGCAGGGGCGCGACCAGTACGGCATCGTTGATCTCGGCCTTCAGCCGGTCGGCCGTTGCCTGCGCGGCGTCGATATTGGAGACGGTGCGCGTGGCGTCAGCCTGGGCGCCGACCAGTTCGGCGCGGTCGGCCAGCGCGCGGGCCTGATCCAGTTCGGCTTCCTGCCCGCTGACGGCGCCGCGGGTCACGAGCTCTTTTGACCGCGCATATTGCTTTTCCGCGAAATTGTAATCGGCCTGCTTGACCGCGACCTGCGCCAGCGAGACGCGCCTGCTGTCCTGAGCCGCCTTGATCTGCGCTTGCGCCTCGCGCAGTTGCGCCTCGAGCGCGGTGGTATCCATCCGGGCAACTACCTGCCCGGTCTCTACGGTATCTCCCTCATTGAACAGAACATCCTTGGTGCGCCCGGGATACTTGCTGGCGACATAGACCTGGGTGGCTTCCAGCCGGCCATTGCCGGCGGCGAAGCCGGCGGGAAGCGCCGGCCGCGAAAGAACGTACCAGGCGACGCCGCCACCGAGGACCAGCGCGGCGCCAACGAGATAGATTACGTTTTTCGATTTCTTCAGTCCCGCTTCGCTCTTTTGCGTGTCCGCTGCCTTCGCCTGGCCCGACGGTGCAAAGGCGTGTACGGCTGTCTTCTGCATGGTGCTGCATCCCGCTGCTGTTACCCCGCAACCTTATGGTGCGCGCCGGAACCGGGGCATCGGGTTCAGAACCGAGAGCCGATGTGGGTAAGCCCTTAGGTCCTTAGGCCAATAGCTTCGGATTTTTGAGCTGGGAAATCGCCGGCGAGAATCGCGCGACGCGCGACTTAAGCGTGCACCAGATGGTTGCGCACCGCATAGCGCACCAGATCCGCCGTCGAGGAGAGACCCGCCTTGCGCATCGCGGCGCTGCGGTGGGTTTCGACGGTCTTGATGCTGAGCTGAAGCTGACGGCCGACCTGTTTATTGCTCAGCCCTTCGGCAACGAGCTGCACCACTTCACGCTCCCTGGGCGTCAGCAGATCGATCTTCTGCGGCAGGCCGATGTGCTTGACGAAATGGTCGAGCAGCGATTCAGAGACCACGCGCGAGAAATAGGGGCGATGCCTGGAGAGAGCCTCGATCGCCGACAGGATTTCCTTCTCCGCGTCCGACTTCAGAACGAAGCCGCGCACGCCCACGGGAAGCGCGTGGGCGATGACGGATTCCTCCTCGCTGTCGGTCAGAAGGCAGATCTCGATCTTGGGAAGGCGCTCGCGGATGCGCCGCGCGGCTTCGACACCATTCATGCGCGGCATCGTGTCATCGATGATCGCTATGTCGGCTTGCACCCGCAATGCGGCGTCGATCGCTTCGTATCCGTCGCCGGCTTCCGCCGCCACCGTCCATCCAGCGCGGCTCTCCAGCAATCCGCGAAGGCCGCGGCGGAAAATGGGATGGTCATCGGCTATCAGTATGCGTGTCACAATCTTGGTTTCTCTATTTCACTGCGTTCACGATCATCGAACCGTGAAGTGCAAAAGGTGGGTAATTGGACGAAAGGCTAATAGCGGACGCCCGAGGAAAGGTTCTGGTAACAACCCGATCCGTCCGCTTTGTCGCCATGGCATGGGACCAAGGTCCAATTTCCCCGGGGGAACCTTTCCAGAAAAATGTGCCCTGCCGCCGTTTGCGGGGCGACGAGGATTTAACCTCGCGATGACCCGCGGACGCATGTGCGTCAAAGAGAGGGTCCATGCGTACCGCCATCATTTGCCCATGTCTTGTTGCGGCCACTGTCACGATCTTGGGGCTTGCGCAGCCGGCCTGGGCGGATTCAAAGGGCGTGTTGCAGATCTACGGTTTTGCCCAGGGCGATTACACCTATGACGGCAACCGGGTGGACCCCGCATGGGACGACGCCTTGCGTCCCTCCAAAATCCCCACCACGCCGGGCACATTTGGCAGCAATGGCCAGAGCTCCTTCTCCGCCAAGCAGAGCCGGTTCGGTGTTTCGGGCGATGTCCCGGTCAACGACACGCTGGGCTCGATAAAATTCAAGTTCGAATTCGATTTGTTTGGCACCGGTGTCGATGCGGGGTTGACCACCATCCGCTTGCGCCACGCCTATGGCGAGTTGGGGCAGTTCCTCGCCGGCCAGACCAACAGCAACTTCATGGATATCGACGCTTTCCCCAACACGATCGAATATTGGGGGCCGGCGGGCATGATCTTCATCCGCAACCCGCAATTCCGCTGGACGCCGCTGCGCGACGATCACAATGAATTCGCCATCGCCATCGAAAAGCCCGGCAACGACATTGACGCGGGCGTCATACGCCAGCTCGATCCGGTTCTGGGCGCCAATATCCAGAATGACGAGAAGTGGCCCGACTTCAGCATGCACTGGAAGACCATGGACACATGGGGTCACTTCCAGCTCGCCGGCATTCTGCGCAGCGTCGGCTATGACACGCTCGGCACCTTGAACAACGTGCCCAAGGGCAGCCGGCTCGGCTGGGGCATCAATGGCAGCGGCCATCTCAATTTGTTCGAGAAGGACAAGATTCTCGGCCAGGTCGCCTATGGCGAAGGCATTTCCAACTACATGAATGACGGCCAGACCGATCTGGCGCCGCAGCTGGCGCCTGCGCGGCCCAGCGGCATCGGCCCGAAGGCGCTGCCGGTCCTGGGCGCGCTGGCCTATTACGATCACTATTGGAACGACAGCTGGTCCACCTCGCTCGGCTACAGCATCACGCACAATTACAACACGGATTTGCAGCAGCCGAACGCCTTCCATGAGGGCCAATACGGCTCGCTGAACCTGCTTTACACGCCGACCAAAAACCTCCTGTTTGGGGTGGAAGGCCTGTGGGGCGAGCGCGCCGATCACAACGGCAATGCCGGCCAGGATCTTCGGGTGCAGTTTTCCGTCCGTTACAATTTCGGCGCAAGCGTTGGTCTTTGAGGTGTTTGGTCAGAACGCATAGGAGGCGGATGCCTTTGAACAGGCCGTCGTCATTCCGCACCGGTCCGTGTCCGTAACCGGGCTGCAGCTATATTTTTCCCACCCGCGCGCCAGGGTTGGCGCCAGGCGCCAGGATTCGCTCGTTGTTGTCGTGGCCGACGCCGTCTGTGCTTGCCACCCCATCACCGAAACGGATTTGACCGGCGGATATCCCCAATGTCCGGTCGAAGTCCCGGATATCGATTCGGACGTAATAGAAGGACACATGGCGCACCCGATCCCGCCGCGGGAGGTGTACGCTGAGGGGAGACGGATCGGTGTCCTTCAAAAGGCGGGTTACGGCCACGTCCATTCCGAGACCTGGGCGCTCGGCTGGCGGGTTGATCTTCTCTGTTGAGCGAACGCCGCTGGCACCGCTTATGGCACGATCCGTAGACGCTCCAGCGCATTTAGAATGGCCTGTACCGCCATGCCGGCTTGTAGCACGGCAAAAACCCAACCGGTGATCTGCAGGGGCGCCAGCCGCACAATCCGCATGACAGGTGTCGCGAGAACCATGCCGGCCAGGTTGGCCAGCATCATCAGCCCCAGCATGAGCATGACATTGGTGCGGATGGTGTCGTCTTCCCCGGCCCGCGCCAGAAAAAACAGGATTGCCACGACACCGCCCGGCGTCACGATCGTGGGCACCGCCAGCGGGGAGAGGGTGGGCCAGTCCATCCATGTCAGCCGTGGGTGCTCCGTTTTTTCCGGCGCCTGGGGCGGCAGTCCTGCCAGGGAAAAGCTGGTGATGGAGCGCAGCGCCGTGACGAACAGGATCAGCCCTCCGGCGATGCCCATGGCGTCATGGGAAATATGAAGGTTCTGCATGGTCTGGCTGGCCACCAGGACCACGAAACCGACCACAAGTGAAGCTTCAGTCACCGCCCGCAATGCCAGTTCGATGCGATAGCGCAGGCGCGCCTCGCGTGTCAGGGAATAGAAGACGGGTATGGTCTTCAGCGGACCAAGAGTGGTGATGAAGATCGGGAACATGAGTTCAAAACCGGGAGTCATCACTGCCAATCACTTCATCTGCGCCAGGTTCTTCCAGAAGGTCCTGAGACTCTCCGAAGCCCCGAAGAGGGTCGTGAAGTGCGTGCAATCGGCAAGAATGATGTCTGCCGCCCTGTGACCCGTGGGGGGCATCCAGAGCAGGCAGTTGAAAGCGGTGTTGCCCGCGGCCGAGAAGGGATGCGGCCGGTCGAGATCCATCGGTTGTTGCGCCAGCAGATAGACCGGCGCGTCCGGATCGGTCACTTCGTAATGCGGCAGGTGCGGGTGGAAATTGAGGGTGGTCACGCCTGCAAGCAGGCTCAATTCGTCAAGATCGCGAAATCCGATCAGGGGTGCGGCATTCCCGCTTTGCCTGTCCCGCGCCGGCCGCAGGCCATAGCTGTTGAGGACCGGGATCTCCAGCGCCTTCATCAGCGAGCGGACATAGCCGCTGAAGCGTTGCTGGCGCGGCACCAGTGCATCGCCATGGTGCAGATACTCGATTTGCCGCAGCGCGAGGTCATCGGTGGAACCGACATCATGATGCGGCGCCAGCAGCAGGCAATTGCCTTCGCGCCGCAGCCAGTCCTGCAGGGCCTCGATTTCCTGCTCGCAGGCCTGTGCCTGAGCTCCCAGATGGTCCAATCCGAATATCATCAAGGTATCGGTGTCGTGGAGGATGCGCTCGTCGAGCGGCAGACGATGTCCCGCCTGATCGACCCGCTGGAATACCGCCACGGCATGTCCGGTGATCTCCTGCGCGATGCGCTGAAAGTCCTGGATGGAGCGATGAAACAGCTCCAGGGTGCCCGCGATCGTCTGTAGAAATTGCGTGGCGCACCATTCCGGACTCTCATAGGCGGGCCAGGCCGCGCGGCGAACCTCCGTCATGGTGGGGAAACGATTGTCCATCTCCGCCGGATCGCGTTGGGCCTCCCAGGGATAGTTCCAGCTCCAATAGATGCTCAGCCGCCGCCTGCCGCGCATGTAAGGCCGCGGCGCATGATCCTGATTGGTGGTCCGGGCCATCGGCAGCGTCATGCCGCAAGTCGAAAAGGCCTCGCACCAGCGGGCAAGTGAGACCAAAGGCTAATGGCGGACCGGGACAGGTTTCAGGCGCTGCGGCGTTCAGAACGGGTCTGGCAGGTTTGTGACATCCATCTGGTGCGCGCCTGTCCGTTTCCACTGACGACAGAAGGAGCCGAACATGACCAGGACACTTGGGTGCACGCTGCTCGCTTTGGGCTTGCAGCTGCTTTCCACGGGAGCCGCCCAGGCGGCTCCGCTCGGGGAGGAGGAGATAACGGTCTCTGGCCCCTATACCGTCAGCAAGGAGATGACGAAGCGGTCCATGCGTGGAGAATTGCCCGAGTTCACGGTTTCGGTTTCGCAGCGTGTCAGCTATGCCGATCTCGATCTTTCAAAGCCGAATGACGTCACCAAACTGCGTAACCGGGTGACGACGGCGGCCAGGGACAGTTGCAGGGAGCTGGACGCCCGTTTTCCGCGCAACGTCTATCAGCCGGTAGGAGAATCGAGCCCGCAGGATTGCGTCCGCAATACGACGGGCCAGGCCCTGGCCAGGCTGGACACCATCACCAATGGCGCGCTGGCAAGAGCGGAAACGAGCAACAACCAGCGGGTTGCAGCCCGGTAGCAGTGCAAAAGGCCCGCGCACTTCGGCTTTCGATCTGAAGTCGGGCTGGACGGTCCGGGCCTGAGGATGCACTCTCAGCATCTGGGTTCGAGGGGGAAGAGCCATGGACCGTCGGCATCTGTTGAAGAATTCGCTCGCCGGCCTTGCCGGGTTGGGCGCCATGACCCGAACGGCGGCGGCGCAAACCGCTCCTACGCCGCTGATGGACCGGCCACCGGCGCTGGTGCCGATCCGGGCGCATCCCGATCGCATCTACGACATCAAATGCTGCCTCAGGCCGTTCCGCACCAAGGGCTTCAATCTCTCCGTCGAGCACATCGGCGACGCCACGGTAATCCACAATTACGGCCATTACGGCAGCGGCTGGTGCCTGTCCTGGGGCTCGGCCGACATGCAGGTGCAGAAGGCCATGTCCCTCAGCCCCAAGAAGATCGCGGTGATCGGCAGCGGCATCATCGGCCTGACCTCGGCGCTGGTCGCCCTGCGCGCCGGCGTCCAGGTCACCATCTATGCCCGCGAGCTGTTGCCGCGCACGCGCTCCTATCGCGCCAATGGCGTTTGGGGCGTGGGCACGGTGGCGCTGGCCTCCGACGCCCCGCCCAATCTGGGTGACACCTGGGAAAAGATGGCCCGAACCTCGTTCAAATATATGCGCCCCTATGTGGGCATGGCGGGCAAGCCGATCGACTGGGTCGATCACTACACGCTTTCCGATACGCCCTTCGATGCGCCGCCGCCGCCCCTGCCGCCCATGGCCAATGGCGAGGAGCGGCCCGTCTTTTACGACATGGGCGATCGCATCCGCGACCTGGACTCCATACCCCAGGTGCTGACACCGGACGCCAATCCCTTCCCGGTGCCTTACGCCACCCGCGCCACCAAGATGTTCTGGAATTTCAGCGAATATGGCCATTTGCTGAACACCGAGTTCTTCGAGCGCGGCGGCAAGATGGTCATCCGCGATTTCCATTCGCCGTCCGAGCTGGCGCATTTGCCCGAGAAGGTGATCATCAACTGCCCGGGCTTTGCCGCGCGTGACTGGTGGAAGGACAAGGCGATGATCCCGGTGCGGGGCCAGACCGAATGGCTGATCCCGCAGCCGGAGGTGCAGTACGGTCTGACCTATCGCAATGTGGAGACGCGCTCCAAGAGCGACGGCGTCATGGTGATCGCCATAGGCGCCGAACAGTTCGCCCGCAGCTATAACAATGGCAATGAAGTGCCCAACCGCGCGGAGGCCGACGGCGCCGTGCGCGTGGTCCAGGAGCTGATGTCGCGCATGCCGGCACGGCCGGCCTGAGAACCGAGAGGTCTGACCTCGCGGTTTCAGGCAGGGGTTGGACTTAAGGTCATCTCGGCGAGCTGAACAGAACTCCGCCTGCCACGTTTTCATGGCATCGGTTTCCTGGCGCATTCGCGCGCCGGGGAACGAGCATGGAGACGCGGATGATGACGCCGAGGCCCGGATATGTTGCTTTATTGGTGTGTGCCTGCCTTCTCTGCGGGGTTGCGGCGCAGGCCGCGCCGATACCGGGCGAACAAATCACGGTGCATTCCCGCGGCCAGGGCATGACTGTTTCCCGGGACGTGAATTACGGCGATCTCGATCTGACCAAGCCGGAAGATGTCGAGCAGCTGAAGGCGAGAACGAACAGGGCCGCCGTGCAGGTGTGCCGGGAACTGGATCATCGCAATCCCTGGTCCATGACCGATCTCTTCGGCGCCCATATGCCGTGCGTGAGGAATGCGCAATTACAGGCCTTGGCCCAGGTTCCCGGGATTGTCGTGCCCTCCCGATACAGGTTCGCCGGCGAAGGCGACTAGAGGTTGAAGCGGGAAGGTAAAAAGAAGAATGCGCGCGAGCGCGTTCGCTGAAATGCCACGTGTGTCTCGCACATTGTGAGAGAGCGGAATCGGAGCAGGGTTGCATTCCTGAGTTCGGACCAATGAGATGTGGCCCGTGTTTACTGCGGGGCTCGTTGTTGATGGCGGAGCGTGAGGATTCAATCTCCGATGGGAAGGAATCCGGCTGGAACCTGGCGCCGCATTCGCACGCCGCCGAGAAAACGCAGCAGGCGCGGTTTGGCAGCCAGACGCTTATTCGCGGGCTGGATGTGCTGGAAGCGGTTTCTTCCGGTGTGAACAACCCGGCCGATCTGGTTAACGTCCTGGGCCTCAATCGCAGCACGGTCTACCGGATCGCGGCAGCTCTGGTCCAACGGCGCTATCTTTCCTTCGTGCCGCGCTATGGCTATGGGCTGGGGCCCAAGGCGCTGGAGATCGGTTATCAGGCGCGCGCGCAGCTCAACATTCCACGCATGGCCAGAGAGCATCTGGAGAGACTGGCGGCGGAGACCGGCGATACCGTGCATCTGGGAATACTCGACGGGACGCGGGCCTTGTATCTGGACAAGATTGCTGGCCGGCGCAGGGTCGAGATCAGTTCGCGGGTTGGCGAGTTGCAACCGCTCCGCTCGACCGGCCTGGGCAAGGCATTGCTCCTGGACGAGGATGAAACGCAGCTGCGTGAATTCTATAAGTCCGAAGATGGAAGCGAACATAGCTACGCCGTTTCCGAAAACGTCTGGATCCAGCGGATGCGGGATTATTCGCGCCAGGGCATCGCCTTCGATTTGGAAGAAAGCGAAGACCGCATCCGTTGCGTGGCGGCCCCCGTTCGCGATGCGACGGGAAAGATCAGCGCGGCGATCAGCGTTTCCAGCGCCGCCCATTATATGGACGACGGCCGGATGCGCAGCCTCGCCGGGCAGGTGCTGCGCGCCGCCAAATCGATCAGCCGCGAACTGGGCTGGGAAGAGCCTCGTAGTCCCTGAAGCCGGCGCGCTGCTGCCAGCCGCTGCGCTTGTCGCCTATTGACGGCGGCTGCCGGGCGGCCGCTCCGCGATTTTCAAGCCATGCAGGAAGCTGACATTCTCGTGGCCAGGAAATGGCATCACCCGCATCCCGTCCGCATCGATCGCCAACAGCTTCTCGTCGGCCGGATTGTAGCGCGGCACGGTTACGCCCGGCACGTCGGGGCTGCCGGTTTTCGCAAAGGCCACCAGCATGTCCGACATCTTGTCGGCCAGCTTGTGGTCCGCGGCGGTCCATTGGCGTGTCGGCCCTGCTGCGTTGTAGCCCTCAATGGTATCCAGCCAGAAAGCATTGTCCGAGCCGTGGAAGGCGGTGCTCTCGTAGCTGCCGGCTGGCGGCGTCTTTTCAGGCGTATAGTGGTGCGGGATGGCGGTCATATAGACATAGGCTGGTTTGCGGCCCGGCGAAGCCTGACCCATCGCCCAGCGCCGCATGGCGGTGCCCAAGGTGATGTCGCGCGCTGCCAGCTGGGCATTGTGTTTGAAGTTCGTATCGGCGGGATAGAGCGCCAGCAGCTTGTTGGCGCTGTCGCCGTAACTGCGCCGGGCCGCCGCCACATAGTCTTCGGACGACTGAACAGTCATGAAGTCGCCATAGCCTTCATCGCGGGTAAAGCCGACAAAGCTGGTGACGTCATTCTGTTCACCCGCGGCGAAGATATCCTTGGGGTCCTTGGGCATGTACCAGCCGTCGACGCTGGGCGGCCCGCCGCGTTGCGCCAAAATGCGATCGGCGGACATGGCGCGCATGGCCGCGATGTTGGGCGCCTTCAGCGCCTCCTGAACCATCACGCCATCGTGCTCGGCGGCCTCTTTGCTGCGGAAGACGCCGGCTTCCCAGGTCAACCCGCTGGCGCTGATGCCCATGTCTTTCTGGAAGAGACCGGCCGTGAGCGGGCTGGCCTGCAGCGCCGAAGCCGACACCGAGCCGGCCGAATGCCCCACCACGGTCACATTGCCGGGATCACCACCGAAGCGCGCGATATTGGCGCGAACCCATTTGAGAACCGCCAGTTGATCGAGAAGGCCATAATCGCCCGAGGCGTTGTGCGGATTCTCCTTGTCCAGATCGGGATGGGCGAGAAAGCCGAACGGCCCGACACGGTAGTTGCCCGCGACATAGACGACACCCTTGGCCGCCAGGTTGGCGCCGGCGACGACGGGGGAAGAGGCCGAACCGCGGCTGAAGCCGCCGCCATAGATATAGACAATCACCGGCAGCTTGGCGCCGGCTTTGGCTTTCGCGGGCGCCCACAGATTCAGATAAAGACAGTCTTCGCTGATCGGCTCGGCGATGCCGGGCTGCATGCAGGCCGGTGGAAGCGTGAGCGCTTCACGGACGCCTTTCCATGGGGCGACCGGTTGCGGCTCCTTCCAGCGCAGATTCCCAACCGGCGGCGCCGCGAACGGAATGCCGAGATAGGCTTTGACGCCGTTCGCAAGAAGATTACCCGCCACCCGCCCACCGGTAATGGCGACCGGATCACCGGCAATCTCAGAATCACGAATCTGCGCCTCGAGGGGAATGCTGACCGCGCCAAGCAGCAGAGTGATCGCTGTAAGCCGGAAAAACCGATTTGCCGTCATGCTCTCTTCCCCTTTTCGTAAACGTCCCGTTTTTTGTTTTAATCGGGCCGTATGTTTTTGCATCTCTTCCGTGTCGCAGATTCAAAATCTTTGCGGGGTTCCGCCCGCAAGACAATTTGCGAATTTGTTGCATCGCAGAATGAGGTACAATCCTGCAGTTCCCACGATCTGATTGACACCTCAGGACCCCAACCATATCCTGAGATGCAAATACCACATCATGAGATAAAAGCACACGGCTCCGGTTGGAGACCAGGTGTGGGACGTAAGGGATTGGACACGGAATGAGGGCTTACAGAAGCACGCGGCTTGGACTTCTGGCCATGGCCGGCGGCGCGGCGATTTCCTGCCTGCTTCTGGCTGGTGCCGAGGCCCAAGATGCGGCGCCCAAACCGACGCCCGCCGCCGGGGCGTCTGCCGCTGCCACCAGACCGAATGCTGCCAACTTTGCGCCAAGCCCGGAAGTTTACGCCAAGCTCAAGACATCTGCCGGCCGCGCTGAATTCGTCCAGACCTTCTGCGTCGCTTGCCACAATGCCAGGGCCAAGACGGCAGGCCTGGTGTTGGAAGGCCTGAACACCGACCAGTTGGCCGATCACGACGTCATCTGGGAGAAGGTGATCAAGCGGCTGGGCGCCGGCGAAATGCCCCCGCGCAATGCGCCGCGCCATCCCGACCCCAGTGTTGCCAAGGCGATGGTGGCGGGCCTGATCGAAAATCTCGACGCTGTCGCCGCCAAGCATCCTTATGTCGGGCATACGGTGATCCGCCGTCTCAACCGGCTGGAATATGGCAACGCGGTCCACGACCTGTTGAATGTCGACTTTCCCTATACCGCCGAACTGCCGCAGGACGGTGGTGCGGAAGGTTTCGACAATATCGCCGACGCGCTTTCGATCTCGCCTGTCCTGCTGGACAGCTATCTCAAGGTGGCGCGCAAGGTGAGTAACCTGGCGCTGGGCCAGGCCGATCCCAGCCCCATCACCGAGCAGTTCTTCGCCACCAAGTCCCAGGCCGCCTGGCAGGAAGACATGCCCTTCGGCACCCGCGGCGGCGTGCTGGTCAAGAAATACTTTCCGCGCGACGGCGAATACGACATGCGGGCCTTCCTGGTGCTGAACAACGGCGCCGGCACTCTGGCCGCCACCGAAGGCGTGCGCTTCTTCCACATTCGCGTGCCGGTGAAGACCGGCCAGCACACTTTTATTGTCACCTTCCCGCAGATGCGCTCGCAGGCCGAAGGGCCGGTGCCCGACCTGTCGGGGCCAGGTGGCGCGGCTTCCGGTGGTCCGCTCGATGCGACGGGCACGGCGGTGCATCCCAAGATCCTGTTCCTGCTGGATGGCAAGGTCTTTAAGCAGTTCGATGTCGGCGCGCCTTCCGCCAGCGAGGCCGCGCTGGGCGCCAGCGCCGGCCCGCCCGTCCTGGGCCGGGCCGAGGTCACCGGGCCTTATAATGTGGGACCGCCGGCCGACACCGCCAGCCGCCGCCATGTCCTGGTCTGCACGCCCAAGACGGCGGCGCAGGAAGCTCCGTGCGCGAACAAGATCCTTTCTACCCTGCTGCGCCGGGCCTGGCGGCGTGACGTCACCCCGGGCGAGGTGAAGCCCTTCCTGGCAACCTTCCGCAAGAGCCGCGCCGGCGGAGACGATTTCCCCTCGGCCGTCGCGGTGGCGCTGCGCGATATCCTGGTGTCGCCGGCCTTCCTGTTCCGGTTGGAGCTCGATCCTTCCAGCGCCAAACCGGGCCAGGCCTATGCCGCCAACGATTTCGAACTGGCGTCGCGGCTGTCTTTCTTCCTGTGGAGTTCATCGCCTGACGACACCTTGCTGAAGCTGGCGTCCAGCAAACAACTGCACAACCGCGCTGTGCTCGATGGCCAGGTCCGGCGCATGCTGGCCGACAAGAAGTCCGACGCTCTGATCGACAACTTTGCCGGCGAGTGGCTGGGTATCCGCAACAGCGACCACGATCTGGAAGGCTTTACTCCGGACGCGCAGGCCTATGGCGCCTATGACAAGGCGCTTGGCGACGCCTTCGTCACCGAGGCGCGGCTGTTCCTGCAGTCGATCATGCGTGAAAACCGCAGCGTCATGGACGTGATCACCGCCAACTACTCCTTCGTGAACGAGCGGCTGGCCGACAATTACGGCATCCCGGGCGTCAGGGGCCCGGGCTTCCGCCGCGTCACCTTTCCGGCGGACTCGCCGCGCGGCGGCGTCCTGGGCATGGGCGCCTTCCTGATGCCCAACTCTCATCCCGCCACCACCTCGCCGGTCTATCGCGGCAAGTGGATTCTCACCTATCTGATGAACTCCCCGCCCAATCCGCCGCCGCCGGGCGTGCCGCCGCTGAACGCCGCGCCGCAGAACGGCAAGGTACTGACCATCCGCGAACAAATGGAACGCCACCGCGCCAATCCGGTCTGCGCCACCTGCCATTCCCGCATGGACCCCTATGGCTTCAGCCTTGAGAATTTCGACGTGATGGCCCGCTGGCGCGATGCCGATGCGGGCGGGCCGATCAATGCGCGGGCCGACCTGGTCAGCGGGCTGAACTTCACCGGACCCGCCGGGCTGAAGGCGAACCTGGCCGCCAGTCCCGACGTTTTTGTCGGCGCCACCGTCTCGCGCATGCTGACCTATGCGCTGGGCCGGAAGCTGGAGGCCAAGGATCAGCCGACGGTGCGCCAGATCGTCAGCCAGACCAAGGCGGGCAATTACCGTTTCGGTGATATCATTCTGGCGATCGTCCATTCTGCGCCGTTCCAGAAGAAGCAGGCCGAAAAGGGGCAGTCATGACAAGCACACGCACGACGCTTTTGGCCACCACCTTCCTCAGCCTGCTGGCTGCGGGCGCCGCACAGGCGCAGAAGCCGTCCGGCGACGCGCTGCTGACGGCGGCACAGAACGGTCTCAGCGCCGATGCGATGGTGCTGCTCAAGCAGGGCGCGCCCGTCAACGCCATCGATGCCACCGGCGAGACCGCGCTGGCCTGGGCGGTGATGCATGGTGATCTCGATCTGGCCTCGGCGCTGCTGAACGCGCGCGCCAATCCCAACACCGCGGACAGCAGCGGCGTCACCCCGTTGATGGTGGCGATCCAGAACAGCCAGCCCGAGATGGTGAAGTTGCTGCTGGACAAGGGCGCCAATGCCAGCGTCGCCCGCATGACGGGCGAGACGGCGCTGATGCTGGCGGTGCGTGGCGGCTCGGCCGACATCGTCTCGGCCATGCTGGACCATCATGCCGACGTCAATGCGCGCGAGTCGCAATTCGGCCAGACCGCGCTGATGTGGGCGGCTGGGCAGCCCGACCTGGCCCGCATGCTTTTGGCCCATGGCGCCGATATCAAGCCGGTGACCAAGGACTGGACGGTGCAAGCGGTGGTCTACACGCCGATCACGGTGACCGTGGGCGTGACCGGTATTCCGTGGAACAATGACGGCACCCGCACCACCAAAGTAGGCGGTCTGGATGCGCTGATGTTCGCGGTCCAGCATGACGACCTGGAAACCGCCAGCATGCTGATCGCGGCCGGCGCCGATGTGAACCGGGCGTCCGCCGACGGCACCACGCCTTTGCTTGCGGCGCTGTACCATTGGCGCTCGGGCGACGAGGCGACGGCCACCAAGGACAGGCGGGGCCGCACGCCGGGCCTTCACTTTGATGCCAATTATAAGCTCGCCAACCTGCTGATGGATCATGGCGCCAAGGCGGATGCCGTGGATGGCGCCGGCTATACGCCGCTGCATGGCGCGATCATCGGCCTGGCGCCCACGGCCGGCCGCGCCCCCCGCGCCCATCAGGACCGCGGCATCCAGCGCGCGCCCAATCCCGAAGGCGTCGCCGTGGTCAAGCGGCTGCTGGAGATCGGCGCCGATCCCAACGAGGGCACGCTCTATCCAACACCGGGCCCGGTCACCCAGGTGCGCGTCAATCCGGCGCCGCCCGGTTCGACCGCGATGCATATCGCGGCCCGCATCACCGATACCGCCGCGCTGGAGCTGCTGATTGCCAAGGGCGGCGACGTCAACCGTCAGCGCAAGGACGGCCATACGGCTTTTTCCGTCGCGGCCCAGAACAACAACCTGCCGGCGCTGAAGGTGATGGTCGCCCACGGCGCCAATGTGAAGATGATCTACAATGTCGGCGACAGACTGCCGGACACGGTGGAATCCAAGGCCGAAGAGCGCAAGAACCAGACGGTTCTGCACATTGCCGCCGCTGCCGCTTCCGCTGACGTGATCGAATATCTGGTCGCCCAGGGCGTGCCCACCGATGTGGTGAACGATCACGGCGAGACGGCGCTGCAGACCGCCCTGAACCAAGAAATCGTGCGCTGGAAGATCGCCAGGGAAGGCGCGGTCGGAAAGGACGGCGATCTCAACGCCGTCCTGGCGCATGACACCAGCGACGCCGTCAAGAAGGCGATGGGCATCAAGTCAAAGGTTGCCAGCAACTGAGGTTGCTGAAAGTGGAGTGTTAGCCATGCATTACGTCTCGCAGAAATTTCTCTCCCGCCGGGCCCTGCTGCGCAGCGCCGGCAGCGCGGCGATCGCGCTGCCATTCCTGGACGCGATGCATCCCGCCTTCGGGCAGGAGCGGCTGACGGCGGCGGCGCCGGTGCGGCGCCTGGGCGTCTGTTATTTCCCGCACGGCGCCACCGACCGCTGGCTGCCGACCGGCGAGGGCGCCAGCTTCACCCTGGCCGAAGGCATGGCGCCCCTGGAACGCCACAAGCAGAAGCTGCTGGTCGTTGGCGGGTTGTGCTCGTCGGTCGATCACAGCAAGCCCGATTTCCATGACCGCGCTGTCGCCGGCTGGCTGACCGGCTGCGAACTGACCCAGGGCAGGGTCGAGGTCGGGATCTCGATGGACCAGATCGCGGCGGCGCATTTCGGCAAGGAGACCCAGTTCGCCTCGCTGGAAATGTCCACCGAACAGCCCAACAACGCCAACGGCACGATGTTCTATCGTGACGCCCATACCGTGTTGCCGGTAGAGAACAATCCCCGCATCGTTTTCGAGCGTCTGTTCGGCGATGGCGGCAAGATCGACGCCACGGCCGCCGCCAAGCGCGACGCCCAGGACCGCAGCACCCTGGACGGCGTGATGCAGCAGATCGCCGCCTTGCAAGGCCGGCTGGGCGCGTCGGACCGCCAGAAGCTGGACCAGTATCTGACGTCACTGCGCGATGTGGAGCGCCGCATCCAGATCGCGTCCACCAAGAAAATGCCCGAGCTGCCGGCGGTGAACCGTCCGGCCGGCATTCCCGACAAGTGGAGCGATCACGTCAAGCTGATGTTCGACCTGCAGGCGCTGGCTTTCCAGGCCGATCTCACCCGGGTGAACAACTTCATGTTCAACGGCGAATCCTCGCTGCTGACCTTCCCGGAAATCGGCGTCGGCCTGCAGCATCACGAGGCCTCGCATCACAATTACGAGAAGGAAAAGCTGGACGCCCTGCACAAGATCAACATGCTGCAGTCCGAGTTGCTGGCCTACTATCTGGACAAGCTGGAAGCCATCAAGGAACCGGGCGGCTCGATGCTGGACAATTCCATCATCATGTTCGGCAGCACGCTCTCCAACCCCACCGTCCACAGCCAGCGCAACCTGCCGATCATACTGTGCGGCGGCTCCGGCGGGCGGCTGGCCACAGGCCGCATGATCACGGCGTCGGGCGTCGATACTCCGATCGCCAATATGCACCTGACCATCCTGGACAAGCTGGGCGTGCCGACCGACAAGCTGGGTAACAGCGTGGCGCCGCTCAAGCTGGACCGACTTTCGGTTTGAGCTGTTAACGAATTGCCGGGTGTCTCTCACATTGTGAGGCTCCGGTATGGCAGGGAAAGCACGCTTGGGAGCGTCCATCGTGCAGCGGGCCGGATCGTCATTGACTTGGAACGGCAGTCGGTCTCAAATCTTTGGTAAGGTATTGCATATATTGAGATTTGGGCGTGCGGCCGATCCCGGCACAGGGATCGCCGCAACTAAAGGGGAGCCATCCAAATGTTTTTCAGCATCAAGCCGTCTACGCGCGCGGCCACTCGTTTCATGCTCGGCGCGTCGCTGGGCGCATTGGCCATGGCCCCTGTCGCTTATGCGCAAGGCCAGGGCGCAGCCCCCAGTGTCGAGGCCGTCACGGTCACCGGCACGCTGATCAAGGGCATCAACCCGGTCGGCACCTCCGCCACCACCGTCGATGCGGGCGACATCGCCGCCAGCGGCCAGGTCACACTCGACCGCATTCTGCAAACGGTGCCGCAGGTTTCGAACGTCTTCAATACGGTGCCGGTATCGGGCACCAATGACGTCGGCACCAGCCGCGGCGTCGTCCCCCGCATCCGCAATCTCAATGTCAGCGGCGGCGCCCCTTTCACCCTGCTGCTGGTCAATGGCCACAATATGGTCGGCGTCGGCAGCCTCAACACCAGCTCCGACCTTTCCGAAGTTCCGTCCATGATCATCCAGCGCGTGGACGTCGTGGCGGATGGCGGTTCTTCGCTCTACGGTTCGGACGCGGTGACCGGCACCATCAACATCATCACCCGCAAGAGCTATGAAGGCTTCGAGACCCAGGGGTCGTTCGGTACGGCTGCTGGCGGCTACTCCGCCTACAACCTGGGCGCCATGGCCGGCCACAGCTGGGGTTCAGGCAACGCCTATCTGGCCTATCAGTACACCTATAACGGCTATCAGATGTCGCAGGCCCGTTCGTATCTCGGCCAGGACCTGATCCCGCTGGGCGGCACCATTGACAACCGCACCTCGCCCTGCGCTCTGGCCAACGTGACGGCGGGCGGCGTCACCTATGCCCTGAACAGCAACACGGTGGCCAACACCCCCGGCGCCCTCCGGGCGGCGGCAAGCGTGGGCAAGAATATCTGCGATACCTATCGCGCCGGCACCCCCGGTTCGATCGGCAATGCCCAAGGCCAGTCGATAATCCCCACCGAGCAGCAGAGCACCCTGTGGTTCAGCATGAGCCAGCATATCGCCGAGGGCGTCGAATTCTCGATGACGGCGAACGCGGCCTTCCACACCGCCAACCAGCGCCGGCCACCAAACACCACCGTCAATGGCGTCATCACCAACAGGAACCCCTTCTTCCAGTCGATCGCCGGCGAAACCACCCAGACCGTGTCCTTCGACTATTCGCCGGTGTTCGGGCCCTACAACCCCGGTCCGCAGTTCGAAAACCAATGGGAAATCATCCCCCAGCTGGACATCGATTTGGGCAGCCACGGTCCCTTCAAGGACTGGAGCGTGAACGTGATGGGCAATTACGGCCGCAGCGACGTCGATACCATCAACTATACGATCAACAACGCCACCGTGAATGCGGCTCTGATCAGCCCCGATCCGGCTTTTGCGCTGAACCCTTATAATCTGGCATCGGGCAGCAAGGAGACCCTGGCGGCCATCCAGTCCTATGGCCAGAACGGCCGCGGCATCCAGAACATCTTCCAGGTGCGCGCCCTGACGCAGGGCGCGCTCTTTTCGGTGCCGGGCGGCGACATCCACTGGGCGCTCGGCGCCCAGTATGAAAAGTACCAGTCGGCCGGCGACTATTATAACGGCCTGGCCAACGGCGTCATTTTCCCGACCGGCGCGATCCCGGAAGGCGGTTATCGTTCGACCCTGTCGGGCCACCGCGTCACCGAGTCGGTCTTCGCCGAAATCGAAGCCCCGATCATCAGCCCGGAAAACAATATTCCGTTCGTCAATACTTTCGACGTCGACGTTTCGGGACGCCACGACTATCTGAAGACCTCCGGTGGCGGCTTTACGGGATCCACCGACAATTATCGCGTCGGCATCACCTATGCTCCGATCGAGGACCTGAAAATCCGCGGCAACACGGGCACCTCGTTCATTGCGCCCAGCCTGGACGATACTGTGGTTGCGATCGACACCCGCGTGGCCTTTGCCGGCAGCGCCCCGGCCAATCCCTTTGACTCCGCGGCCGATCAGGCGCTGGAGAGGGCCCGCCCCGCCATCGCGATGCCGGGCGGCAATCCCAACCTGGTGCCGCAGACTTCGTCCACCAGCTCCTATGGCTTCGACTACACCCCCAGTTTCTTTGAGGGGCTGAAGCTGAGCCTGTCGCGCTGGTATGTCATCCTGCAGAACACCATCGCTCTGCCGGGTAACCAGTCGACCAGCATCGTGTTTGCCCCCGGCGGCAACAATGCCAGCACCGGCGGTGTGGGTATCGCGCCGACTATCCAGCCTTACTATATTCTCAACCCGACCCTGGCCCAGATGATTGCTGCGACCACGGTCAATGGTGTGCCGGTGCCGACCGCCGGCTTCTCCGGTGGTTATGCGCAGTTCTACAACCCGAATGGCGCGGCCTGTCCGGTTGTGAATGCGGCCACCGGCTGCTTCATCACCACGCCCTATTCGTTCCGCGACCTGCGCCGCTTCAACTACGGCAAGCTGCGGGCGCGCGGCTGGGACTTCGCCGTCACTTATGCCCAAGAGATGGACTGGGGTTCGATCGATCTGGGCGTGAGCGGCACCGATTATACCCAGAATCGCAACATCACCACGCTCATTGCCGATCAGCTGGCGGCGAACCTGTCGCCCTATCAGATCACGGCCTATGTCGGCGGCACGGTCGGGCCGCTGTCGGGACGCCTCACCGTCCAGGACAGTGCCGGCTATACCGCCACGGGCCTGGGCGCCCAGACCCATGTCGGCGACTTCATGGTGACCAACCTGAATGTCGGCTACGATCTGGACGGCCTGTTTACCTGGACCAGCAATGCCAGGGCCAGCGTCACCGTCAACAATATCACCGACACCAACCCGCCCTTTGCCAACTCCGGCACGGGCACGCCGACCGCGTTTGCCACCTTGGGCCGCATGTTCATCTTCGAGTTGCGCAAGCAGTTCTAAGGCCGATACGAAAAAAGCCCCGTCCCAAAAGGACGGGGCTTTTTGCTTTTTGCCGCCGCCGAGCGCTTAGAGAACCAGCTCCGACACGGTGTGATAGTCGCCCAGCTTGCCCTTGACGAAGGTGTTGAAGGCGATGGCATAGCGGGTCTGGCCGGTGGTGTTCGGGTCGACGGTGTGGGTCAGGCTTGAGGGAAACAGGAGGACCTCGTTCTGCGCCGGCGTCACCGACGTGATGGGCGTGTTGTAGACATTGCGCTTGTCGGCTGGGGGGCGCAGGTCGATCTGCTGGTAGCTGGTCTGGCGCACGAAGGTCATGGCCGCCGCCGGTTGCGGCAGTTCGCAATAATATAGCGAGCCCGAGATGATCGAATTGGAATGAGCATGGCCATGCATGCCGGTATTGGTTTTGTTTATCAGCGACCAGGACTGGGTCACATACAGCCGCTGGGGAATGCACATCACCTGCGCGGCATAGATATCCAGAACCTCCTGCACCGCGTCCTTGATGCTCTTCAGTTGCGGCTCCTCGAAGATGTATTTGTTCTCCGAGATCAGGTTCTCGATATTGTCCCGCATCTTCAGCTTCTTGATGAAGTCGATCTGTTCGGGGCTGATAGCGCCCGCGATACTGGCCTTGAACAGGGGCTCGGCAAACAGGGCGATGACCTGATGAGACGTGGATGCCATTCCTGTTTCCTTTTTCAATCCCGGCAAGCGGGGACTTTGCTTTGTGCCGGGTCCGGCGACCAGGCCGGCCGGACCGCATGTTATAACATCACATCGCGGAGCCAATAGGCATGCATGTGATGCACGGTGATCGTGGGTCGGACGAGGCGAACGGTATCGAACGGGCCGCCATGCGCAAGATCGCGGTCCGGCTGGTGCCGTTCCTGGCGGCGATGTTCTTTGTCAATTTTCTGGATCGTACCGCCATTTCCTTTGCCGGGCCGAATGGCCTGACCCACGATTTCGGCATGACGGCTGCCCAGTTCGGTTTTGCGGCGGGCATATTCTTCATCGGCTATATTGGGCTGGGTATACCCAGCAATCTTGCGCTTCACAAGTTTGGCGCCAGGCGTTGGCTGGCGAGCATCATGGTCTGCTGGGGCGTCATTTCCCTGCTCTTCACCTGGGTGGGCAGCGTGCCTCAGCTATACCTGTTGCGCTTTCTTCTGGGTGTTGCGGAGGCCGGATTCGCGCCCGGCGCATTTCTGTTTCTGAGCTCGTGGTCGCCGGAAAGGTACCGTTCCCGCATTCTGGGATTGTTTTATATTGCGCAACCTTTGACGATCGTGATCGGCGCCCCTGTCGCGTCGCTTCTGATAGGGATGGACGGCGCTTTCGGTCTGGCGGGCTGGCGTCTCATGTTTTTTGGAGTCGCAATCCCCGCCATCATTATCGGGTTCGTCACCTGGTTCTTTCTTGCGGACAGGCCTTGCGACGCGCGCTGGCTGACATCCGCGGAACGCGATTGGCTCATCGCTGAACTTGAAGCGGAGGACCTTGCCAAATCTGACAGGCGCCATCGTGTCGGCGAGGCGCTGTGTGCGCCCAGGGTCTGGTTGTTTGCCCTGATCTATTTCGGGTTGGTCTATGGGCTATATGCCCTGACCTTCTTCCTGCCCACCATCATCGCCGGGTTTGAGGCCCAGTTCGGCAGCAGGTTCGACGTGTTTCAGAAGGGCCTGATCACCGCCATTCCCTATCTTCCTGCGGCATTGGCGCTGTTTGTTTGGTCGCAGGCTACCCGGAAAGGTGTGCAGGGCTGGCATATCGCGCTGCCTGCCGCGATCGGAGCGTTGAGTATTCCCTGTGCCTTGTACATGAACTCGCCGGGTGCGACCGTTGCAGTGATCACCGTTACGGCCTGCGCGATCTTTGCGGCCTTGCCGGTCTTCTGGGCGCTTCCCACCCAGACGCTGAGCGGGGCAGGGGCTGCTGCCGGCATCGCCTTTATCAACGCCGTTGGAAATATCGGCGGTTTCGCGGCGCCGTACATCACCGGTGCGGTCAAGGACGCTACCGGGTCTTATGCAAGCCCGATGTCGATTGTTGGTGGCTTTCTTTTGCTATCCGCGGTCCTTGCTATATTCATGACAGCGGCTCCCAGGCAAGTTCGAGATGGAACCATCACGCCATAACACCAACCAAGATCTATATTTGTTACTGTCTGCACTGGAGGTTTCTTATGAATGAGAAAATTGCCTTGTTCGGCGCCGGCGGCAAAATGGGCGTCCGCCTGTCGAAGAACCTGCTCAAGTCCGACTATCAGGTCCGGCATGTCGAGCCGGGCGCGGCGGGACGTCAGCGCTTGCAAGAGGAGCTGGGTATTCAGTGCGTCGACGTCGATACCGCGCTCGCCGATGTCGATGTGGTGATCCTGGCGATCCCGGACACATTGATTGGCAAGATTTCGCATGAGATAGCGCCCAAGCTTAAGCCCGGCACCATGGTGATGACCCTGGACGCCGCCGCACCCTTTGCCGGCCATCTGCCGGACCGCAAGGACCTGACCTATTTTGTGGCGCATCCGTGCCATCCCACGATCTTCAACGACGAAACCAGTGTCGAAGCCCGCAAAGATCATTTCGGCGGCGGCGCTGCGAAGCAATCCATCACCAGTGCACTGATGCAGGGCCCGTCCGAGGCCTTCGACCTGGGCGAGGAAGTGGCCAAGACCATCTATGCGCCAATTCTGCGCTCTTACCGCCTGACCGTGGAGCAGATGGCGATTCTGGAGCCGGGCCTTTCAGAAACCATCTGCGCCACACTTCTGGATGTGATGCGCGATGCGATGGAAGAAACCGTCAAGCGTGGCGTTCCCGAACAATGCGCGCGTGACTTTCTTCTCGGGCATATGAACATCCTGGCCGCGGTCATCTTCAAGGAAATCCCTGGCGCCTTCTCGGACGCCTGCAACAAAGCCATCACCTTCGGCAAGCCGCGCCTGATGCGGGATGACTGGCTGGGGGTATTCGACCGCGAGGAAATCGCGGAAAGCATCCGCCGCATAACCTGACGCAGATACCAACAGAAACCCCCGATGGGCGAACGCATCACCGCTACCTACTGGCTGGAAACCGGTGATGACCCAGGCCGGGCGGCCGAGGTCATTGCCGGCGAGCAGTCGAGCGGCACCTTCCTTGCGCTGGCGGCCGAGACGCCGGAGCTGAAAGCGCGCGCCGGCGCGCGGGTGGAACAGCTCGACATTCTGGGCACATCGGCAACGCCGAGCCTGCCGACGCCGAAACAGTCGGCACGGTACACAAGCTGCAAATTGAAGCTGTCTTGGCCGATCGAAAATCTTGGGCCGTCGCTTACGGCTCTGATGGCGACGGTTGCGGGCAATCTCTACGAGTTGCGCGAGGTCACGGGCCTGCGCCTGCTCGATCTGGAGCTGCCGCCTTCCTTTGCCAGCGCCTATCCAGGGCCCGCTTTCGGTGTAGAAGGAACGCGCAAGCTGACCGGCATCGCCCGTGGCCCGCTCATCGGCACTATTATAAAGCCGAGCGTGGGCCTCTCGCCCGCCGAGACGGCGCAGCAGGTGCGCGAACTGGTTGCTGGCGGCATCGACTTCATAAAAGACGATGAATTGCAGGCCGATGGTCCCGCCTGTCCGTTCGACCAGCGCGTGCACGCGGTGATGGCGGTGGTCAACGAAGCGGCCCAGCGCACCGGCAAGAAGGCGATGGTAGCCTTTAACCTGACCGGCGATCTCGATCAGATGCGGCGGCGGCATGATCTGGTTCTGGCCGAAGGCGGCACTTGCGTGATGGTCTGCCTGAATGCCGTGGGTCTGGTGGGTCTCGCCGAACTTAGCCGCCATGCACAACTGCCGATCCATGGCCATCGCGCCGGCTGGGGTTACCTCAGCCGCTCCCCGGCGCTTGGTTTCGACTTCGCGCCGCTGCAAAAGATCTGGCGGCTTGCGGGCGCGGACCATCTGCATGTGAACGGCCTGCGCAACAAATTCAGCGAGCCGGATGAGAGCGTGATCGCTGCCGCACGCTCGGTGCTGGCGCCGGTAATGCCTGAGGCTCCGCTCTCTGCCATGCCGGTATTCAGCTCCGGCCAGACCGGATTGCAGGCCCACGATACCTATGCGGGGCTTGGCTCTGCCGACCTTATCTACACCGCCGGCGGCGGCATCTTCGGTCATCCGGGTGGTGTATCCGCCGGGGTGGAGGCTCTGCGTGCCGCTTGGGACGCGGCGATCGAAGCTATTCCGCTGGCGCAACATGCCAAACGTGTTCCGGCTTTGGCCCAGGCGCTGGGTTTCTGGCGATGAGCGGCAACGCCGTGTCCAATGCGTTGCTGCTGACCTATTACAGCGACGATTTCACCGGCTCCACCGATGCCATGGAGGCGATGGCGACCGCCGGCGTGCCCACGGTGTTGTTTCTGACCACGCCAACGCCGGACATGCTGGCGAAATTCCCGGAGGCGCGTTGCATCGGTATGGCAGGGTCTTCTCGCGGGCGCAGCCCGGAATGGATGGAAGCGGAACTTCCGAAGGTCTTCTCCATTCTGGCGGGCATGGGTGCGCCGATCCTGCACTATAAAGTCTGCTCGACATTTGATTCCTCACCCGCCATCGGTTCGATCGGCCGCGCCATTGATCTGGGCACAAAGGCAATGCCGGGCCGCTGGTCGCCAACCATCGTCGGCTCGCCGCGTCTGGCGCGCTATCAGCTGTTCGGCAATCTGTTCGCCGCAGTGGGCGGTGTTGCCTATCGCCTGGACCGTCATCCGACCATGTCCCGGCATCCCGTCACGCCGATGGGGGAAGCGGATCTGCGGCGCCATCTGGCGGCGCAGACTTCGCGCCGCATCGAACTCATCGACATGCTTCAGCTGCGCCAAGGCGCTGCGGCCGGGCGTCTCGATGCGCTCATCGGCAAGGATGTGCCGATTGTCCTCATTGATGTCATGGACGATGAGACACTGGCCGCCGCCGGGCGGTTGGTATGGGAACGGCGTGGCGCCGGCCTGTTCAGCGCGTCATCGTCCGGCCTGGGTTACGCGCTGACCGCGCTTTCCAGCACAGTGGGATCCGAAGCTTGGAATTCACGTGACTTGAAGTCGCGG
>JADMIO011701049.1_pt1 | contig 132306 bp, 141 predicted proteins | sample 8958161 | NCBI WGS metagenome assembly JADMIO01 (sample SAMN16585339, study PRJNA669376) | soil metagenome | isolation source: Crop rotation soil | place: USA: Cullars Rotation, Alabama | collected 2011 | reverse complement strand
CGCGACAACTTGTCCACGTGGAATTCTAAGCTTAGGATCCCAATGTGCTGGAAAGCAGCGGTTGCGATGCCGGCCAGGTCCGTCATCACCCGCACATCCTCGCGATCAAAACGTCGGTAGGTGTCATGGCACAGTACCCAAATCGTCCCGACTGGCGCGTTGCCGTCATGTATCGGAATGAGCAACAGCTCTCGGATCGGAGAGATCGTCTTCAGGTAGGCGTAGAGCCTTTCCGGATAAACGAACAGTTGCGGAGAATTACGCGCAAGGCAAACCCCGCATGGGCTGAAGTCGGCGGGCGTGGTGCCTCCCTCGAATTCGGCCATCCGGCCTTGTGTCGCCGTCCAGCGGAATATCGGACGTTCGCCTCTCTCCAGAACGCTGAAGCCAGCAGATTCCGCCTTGCACTGTTCCCGTGCAAACGTGGATATGTCTTCAAGCAGGGACGTGTTGTCCGCGTGTGCCCATGTGCGGTACAGGGCGAGCAGCAGCCCGATCTCGGCCGCGTACTGCGGGGGGCGTGAATCTCGGCGCCACAACACGCTGGTCGCGTTGATAGCGGCTAGTTCGGCTTCTTCCGCCGCGCCCGTCGCATCGTGCGCAGACCGGCGTTGCAGCCAGTCGTCGAGTTCAGCCGCGAAACCCAGTACGGCGCTTCTGCGGCCCGTCCCGGGCTGCCTCACCGGCAGTGCATGCTCCTGTTTCCAACGTTGGGCAGTGCGCGTGCTAACGCCCAGGTAGCTAGCAATTTCCTTCCAGGATTTCAGGATATTACTTTTGGGCATGCCGTTTCTTCTCAGCTGTTTGTTTGGGATATGCAACTTGTCCGATGTTAATCGACTTGCTCGCTGAACGCTTTCGAATGACGCCTCGTGACGCTTTATGTCGCGTAGTGTCGAGGCACGGATCGCAAAACGTCGCGGGTTCGGAAACAGCCAATTGCAAGGCTGCCCGCAGCGATACAATTGGCGCTGAGTAGGAGCGCGTTGCATTGGTGTGTCACGGCTGCGCGTTGATGTTCGTGCCCGCATTGTGCTGAGTCGTTTCGCTATTGCATCCGCGCTACTTCCGGCACGTGATCACGATGATCGTTTGCGCCGCGTTTCACGCCGATAAGGCGATGTATCGGCACAAGACTGTTTCCAAGAGCGGCTCAATCGTCGTGTCCGTTTGCTGCGTGCCGTTGATATCTTGAGCACCCGAATAGCGAACAACTAAGAATAGAGAGGCGATGTCTCTCTAATCGACCCCTATCGGAAAAAGTATTTCCCAGTCAACTTCCCCGCCCGAAAACGGCTGCGGTCCGAGTAAGTTCTTGTGTCTCTCGTAACTGATGTTCGGCATGCGCAAGGTCGCGCGGAGCCGATGCGGCAATTGCAGGACGAACGTGAGCCCACCATGAACATTACCCCGCAAAAAGGACACCCCGCACCCCGATTTCGACCGGGATCGACGCGAAAACCCGTAACGCCACTTTCGGTTCCAGCGGTACCAAGCGCCCAGCATCGATACAAGGGCAAGGCTGCCCTGTCCAAAAGGCGCCGTGTCATCTTCAAGTTCAGGCTTTATGTCGCGGGCGGCACGCAGAACTCCGCGCAGGCGATGGAGAACCTCACTGCGCTTTGCCGCGTACACCTGCCAGACCGACACAGTATCGAAGTCGTGGACGTGTTTCGTGAACCGCAGCGCGCGCTGTCGGACGGCATATTCATGACGCCTACGCTCCTGAAAATCGGGCCATCTCCCACTCAAAGAATCGTGGGCACGCTGAGCCCCACAGACCGCCTGCTGCTGGCTTTGGGGCTCAAGGACAACGCATCGTGAATCCAGACGACACGTCGAGGGTACGCGGGCGGCGATCGACGCCGGCGGGCGCCCGTCGTTCTACCATCCGGCGAGCACCGATCGGTGCGACGGACGCGGAGATGTCTGAATTGATCGCGACGCTGCACCGGACCGAGCAACGCCTCGAAGTGCTGACGGGCGGCGAAATCAACACGGTAATGGACGGCCAAGGCCGCACGTTCCTATTGCGGCGTGCTCAAGAGCAGTTTCGTCACAGTGAGGTTGCCGCGAAAGCGGCCATTCTTAATGTGCTGCCCGCAAGCATCGCGGTCCTCGATATTCAGGGAATCATCACCTCGGTAAACGACGCGTGGCGACAGTTTGCCGCCGCCAATGCGCTCCGGCCTCCCGGTGACGGGGTCGGCCTCAATTACCTCGAAATCTGCGACACGGCGCGAGGGGATGACGCATCCGTGGCAAGAGAAGTAGGAGCCGGCATACGGGCGGTGCTGGGGGGCGCGGCGCAGACTTTTTCCCCTGAATATTCCTGCAACTCACCGACGGAGTCGCGCTGGTTCCGGCTCACCGTCACACCCCTCACTCCTGACCACCGCAGTGGTGTCGTCATCATGCACTTGAACGTGACGCCTCGCCGCGTCTCTGTCAACAGCGGTTGGGCTCCGCCGCCGTGTCTGCAACGCACAGACCGAACAGCCTCGAAGCCGCAAGTATCGCCGAACGTCAACATGTCAGACCCAGACAAATGACACTGAGAGAGCGGTATCGAAGCGTTCAGACATGGGCGACATCGCATCAAGTGCGCCGGAGTAATCTGCCGCGAAGAGGCACTGGGGGCAGTCAAGATGCGGGTTCATTTGTGCATGCTGAAATGCATTTGCAGCAAACCCAGGAACTTACGCACGTAGGGAGTTGGGAATGGCTCATTGATTCCGATGAAATCACTTGGTCGCAAGAACATTACAACATCTTTGGCATCACGCCGGAGCAATATCGCCCCAGTGTAAAGACGGTTCTCAACTATGTTCATCCAGGCGATGTGCGAAATTTGGAACAGACTTTGGCGAAGGCACTCGAGGAGCGCAGGCCGTTCCGTTGTGAATTCCGGGTGATTCGACCGGACGGATCTCAGCGGACCGTCATATCACGAGGCGATTGGCCGAACACCCAACCGGGTCAACCTAGACGAATGTTCGGCACCATTCAGGACGTTACGCTGCTCAAACAAGCTGAAGCTCAGCTTCTAGCAGCTCATCGCAGAACGCGAGCCTTGGCCGGTACTATCGAAGCGCAAGAAGCGGAGCGCCGGCACCTTGCCCGGGAATTGCATGATGAGATAGGTCAGGCGCTGACCGCAATGACAATTCGGTTACACCGGCTGATACGGCGAACTCAGTCCGTGCCATGCCTCGTCGACCTGAATAAGTGTATCGATATCGCGGCTCGCTCGTTGGATCAGGTCAGGAGCCTTTCGCTCGAACTGCGCCCACCGCATCTCGACGATTTAGGTCTCGAGGCGGCAATTACATGGCTCCTGGATCAGCAATGCGAGGGGGCCGAGCTGACGCACAGTTTTGTGGTTCAGCGGCTGCCCGCCGAAATACCCGATGAGGTTCGGGTGGCCTGCTTTCGCGTCGCGCAGGAAGCCATGACCAACATCGTCCGACACGCGGCGGCAACTCATGTCAATGCTGAACTTGCCTATGCCGGAAAGAAGCTGTGCTTTTCCATCGCTGACAACGGCCACGGATTTGATTACGCACTCGCACAAACAGCGTCGGACCGCGGTGGCAGCATGGGCCTCTTGGGCATGCAGGAACGGGCTGCGCTTCTGGGCGGGCGCCTTGAAGTACTGTCGACGCCTCGTAAGGGGACACGGGTCGCGGCATATTTCCCCCTACGTGGTAAGCCCTTAAAAAAGTCGACAGGCCTGTGACTACCATTCGACTGCTGCTCGTCGACGATCACGCCATGATGCGCGCCGGATTACGCTTGCTGCTTGAAGACATTGAAAATGTCGAGGTGATCGCAGAAGCCGAAGACGCATTAACTGCCATAGCGCTCACGAAACAGCTTTGTCCGGACATTGTCATCATGGACATCGCGATGCGTGGCATTAACGGCTTGGAAGCGACTGTCACGATCAAAGAGAACTGCCCTCAAGCGCGGGTCATGATATTAAGCATGCACAACACGAAGCAATATGTGTTGGAAGCATTGAAAGCAGGCGCGTCTGCGTACGTACTCAAGGAATCCGCGCCTTTCGAGCTTGAGCTCGCCGTACGAGCGCTCGAACGAGATGAAACCTATCTGAGCCAGGCAGTCTCGAAAAAACTGATCGAGCATTCGCTAATCAAAGACCAGCCGAGCATCGAACCCGAGCTCACTGTGCGCCAGCGAGAGGTTCTTCTTTTGATCGCGCAAGGCCATAGCACGAAAGAAATTGCGCATCGTCTCAAAATCAGCGGTAAAACCGTCGAGACCCACCGCTCGCTGCTGATGCAAAAGCTATCGATCAACGACATCGCAGGTCTCGTGCGACATGCAATACGCGTGGGCCTCATCGCCGTACCGCTCGACTAAAGCGCATAGCAGCTAAGGTATTTAGCGGGTCATCCCGGCATTCCCCTGATATCACCAGCATGGCGCAACGTCTAGGATGCGTACATGCCTACTCTCCGGTGTTTAAGTTCACGCGCTAGGGGTCTGTATCCCAGCCAACTCCTTGCCCTTGTTACAGCAGCTCTGGGCATAAGCGCCCTCATCGGGTGGGCGTTCGGCCTGCCGTTTTTCAAGAGCGTGCTGCCGGGCGCAGTGGAAATGAAGGCCAATACGGCGGTTGCCTTGCTGTTGTCGGGTTGCGCCCTTTTCATTCTCGGAAAAGATGCTTCTCTTCGAGGCCAGCGTATAGCTCAGGGAATGGGCGTCGCGATAGCTGCATTGGGCTTGGCGACTCTATCGGAATATATGCTCGAACTGCAGTTCGGTATCGATGAATTGCTGTTTCGCGATACCGCAACTGCTTACAACGCTTTTCGCGGTCGTATGTCTCCTTACAGCACGGTTGCTTTTGCCGGCATCGGACTGACGTTGGTCCTCCTTCCAACGCGGCGCATGCGACCGTTGGTGAACCTGGTCGCAGGCACTGTAACGGCTGTGGGTGTAGTTTCCCTTTTTGGCTATGCATGGAATGCGCGCGAGTTGGTCACTGACCAATTGCTGCCGCCAGTGGCTGTGCATACCGCATTCGGCTTTATCCTGCTGGGTGCCGGCACGCTTCTCGCGAGCCGCGCGCACAGATCGCAACGCCCTACGCGGCGTTCCGTCATTGCCAACTCTATCGAGACCAAGATTCTTGGCAGCTTCATGGGTGCGCTCGTGCTGCTGTTCGTCGCCGGTGGGGTCACGTATCGTACAAACGCCCAATTTGCTGACACGGCACGATGGGTCGCCCATACGCAGCAGGTGCGCGCCGCATTGGGACAGCTCTATACCACGGTCTCCGATGCCGAAGCCGCGCAACGCGATTACTTGCTCGCTGGCGATCTGCACCAGAAAAATGAATACACGCGCTTAGACACAATGTTGAGGACAGAGCAAGACGATTTGGCCGAGCTGCTTGCCGACAACGCGCACCAGCTCAGGAATTTGTTGGAACTGCGGTCTTTCATCGCTGATCGTATGAGCGCTCTGGCTGCGCATATCTCCATATATGAGAGCGAGAACATTGCAGCCGTTCAAAGGGCCATCGCCAGCGACAGCGGTATGCGAGCTAAACGCGAAATAAAGATTCGGGTTGAGCATATGGACGACGCGGAAAAAGAGCTATTGATCACCCGCCAAGTGAGGCTCGAGCGGACACGCAATCTAACCTTCATTGCACTGATGGGCACGCTTGCTGTAGCCACGGCTATTCTCATAGTTCTTTACACGGGTATCCGTCGGCAGATACGGGCGCGCGCCGATGCCGAGCAGGCGCTGATCGCCGCCACAGAAGCCGCTCTTTCCGCTAATCGAGCGAAGGGCACGTTTCTCGCGACGATGAGTCATGAGATTCGCACGCCTATGAATGGCATGCTTGGCATGCTCGAGCTTCTGAGTCTGACGAAACTCGAAACCGAACAGCGCACCACGCTGCAGATCGTGCGCGAATCGAGCAAATCGCTGTTGCGCATCATCGACGACATCCTCGACTTCTCGAAGATCGAAGCAGGGAAGCTGGACCTTCGCCACGAGGTCGCCTCTATCAAGGACGTAATCCAGGACGTGCATAACATTTATTCGGGCAACGCGAGCAGCAAGGGATTGCTGATTAAGCGTATCGCTGACCCACGACTCAGTCCAGCGCTCCTGGTCGATTCCCTGCGGTTAAGGCAGATACTCAACAATTTGGTGAGCAACGCACTCAAATTCACTTCGAGTGGTTTTATCGAGATCAAGGCGGAATTGATCGGGCGTATAGATGGCGAGGATCAGGTGCGATTTTCTGTGACCGACACTGGCACCGGAATATCTGAGGAAAACCAGCAGCGGCTGTTCCAGCCGTTTAGTCAAAGCTTCGAAGGCGCTCCGCAGGCCGGGGGCACGGGACTTGGATTGACGATTTGCCGACGGCTCGCGGAGATGATGGGCGGTTCGATTGAGATGGTGAGCGAACTTGGACGAGGCACAACCATGATCCTAACCTTATCTCTACCGATCGCCGATCCTAAGGATCTGCCGAAAATCGCCTTGGAAGGCGCGCAAGACATCTTGAATACGACATGCGGAACGCGTCGCGTAGCGCCGAGTCCCGCACAGGCCGCGATAGAGGGAACCTTGGTCCTGATAGTTGATGACCACCCGACCAACCGCATGCTTGTCTGCCGCCAGGTGCACGCGCTCGGCTACGCCGCAGAGAGCGCCGAAAATGGCGTTGAAGCTCTGGCGAAGTGGCAGTCGGGCAGATTCGGGATCTTGATCACCGACTGCAACATGCCGCACATGGATGGCTACGAGCTGACGCGTCGCATTCGAGCGCTTGAGTCGGCGAACGGCAGTAAGCGCATTCCAATCATCGCGTGTACGGCCAACGCCCTGGCTGGAGAGGCTGAGGTCTGCCTTGCTGCGGGCATGGACGACTTCTTGGTGAAGCCGGTTGAACTGCCGCAGATATTGAAAAAACTAGATCAGTGGCTTTCTATCCCCAAGCCCGTAGCGCTTTCTGACGAGCCAGGTAGTTCGGACGCGGGACCGGTTGATCGCTCGGCGCTAGCGGCAATTTCGAGAGGCGATGCGGGCGCGGAGCGCGAAATCCTCATTGACTTTCGCCGCGTCAACGATGAAGACGCCGCGATGCTAGAGCAGGCCGTGACGACAAAGGATATTCCACAAGTCACACGCGCTACCCATCGAATTCTGGGGGCCAGCAGGATGGTCGGTGCAATAGGCCTTGCCGACACGTGTGAGCGAATCGAATGCGCCAATCGTGCCCAGGACTGGACGATGGTTCTGTCCGGAATGTCAGCGTTCCGTCACGAATGCATACGCATGAATACCTATCTTGATTCTATTTGAGGATACCCGCCATGAGAGAAGATAAGACTGAGCGCGAAAGAACAGAACGGTTTGCCACCTTGAATTTCCTTATCGTCGAGGATCAGGAGTTTCAGCGTCGCGGATTGGCGAGGATTCTTCGGAACCTCGGAGCGACTCGTATCGAGGAAGCGCAGGACGGCTATGCCGGGTTGAAGATCATGGAGACCCTGTGCCCGCCCATCGATATCGTGATCAGCGACTTGGATATGCCCGGAATGGACGGCATGGAGTTCATACGTCGCCTGGGCGAGTCGCGGAACCGGGTATCGCTCATTCTTGCCAGCGCTCTGGAGCGCCAACTGCTCTCCTCGGTCGAAACCATGACTGAAGCGTTTGGTATCACACTACTGGGAGTCCTGGAAAAGCCAATATTGCCCGGGAAGCTGGAGATGCTCATTCGATCCCACACGCCATTGCAGGACAAGCTCGATAGCGCCGCGGCGAGTGTTGCGACGTTCACGCTGGATGAAATCATCACAGGACTGACAAACCACCAGTTCGAGGCCTTCTTTCAGCCGAAGGTGGAGCTGGCCAGCGGTCGTATCAAAGGAGCCGAGGCGCTCGCGCGTTGGCGACATCCGGAACACGGTATCGTCGGACCGGGTGCCTTCATAAAACTGCTTGAAGACAATGGACGCATCGATGAGCTTACTTGGGAAATGCTGGGAAAGGCAGCGTCATTCTGCCGAACCTTGCGCGCGGCGGGTGCGGACATCAATGTTTCGGTCAACTTGTCTCTTAGATCCCTTGACGGCGTAAAGATTGCCGAACACGTTACCGGGCTCGTGCGCACTCATGGGCTCGAGCCGCGGCACATGATCCTTGAGGTGACCGAATCTGCGGCGACGACTGAGCTGGGTAAAGCGCTGGAGAACCTGGCGCGCCTGCGGATGAAGGGCTTCGGCCTGTCGATCGACGACTACGGCACCGGTTACTCCTCGATGAAGCAGCTTACGCGCATTGCGTTCACCGAGATCAAAATCGACCAGTCTTTTGTGACGAACGCAGCTAAGCAAGAATCTGCCCGTGTGATTCTCGAGTCGAGTCTCAACATGGTAAAGAAGCTCCATGTGACGTCGGTCGCCGAGGGGGTAGAAACTCAGGCCGATTGGAACTTACTCCATGAGCTTGGCTGCGATGTCGCACAAGGCTACCTGATCGCGCGGCCGATGGAAGCAGCGGCTTACCTCGGATGGGCTCAGGGTTGGTTCGTTGGCGGAAATCATGAAGATTTGCACAGGGTCTCGGCGTGAGCGCGATTCTTAGGATCTATGGCGATAACATGGGTAAACATTTATTCGGCACGGTTCGGCGACATGGGCGCCGCTCGCCGAACCGCTCCATGCGATTCCTATGTATCCTCGGGTCATTCTGCGCGGGCATGATTGCAGGTGGGTTGTTTCACGCCATCTGACGATTGAGGACATTGCTTTATGCCCTCGGATGGCGGGATCGCTGCAAAACCTCTCGGCTGGAGCAGTCTCAAGGCGGATGAACGACGCTCTGCTGGAGAGAGCAGCCGGCGTATCTCAACCGGCGGGGTTATTGTATAGAGCACGCTGGCCCTCTGATCTCACAAAGGAGGGAAATGAGAGCTAATGACGCGGTAGATGGATAATGTCCGCGCGGGCGGCTGAAGATGGACTCAAGGTCCTAAAATTCTATCCACTCTACTATTGTTGTTAGGGCCTTATTAGTAACTTTCGATAAGATGTAATTATCGACAGCTCGGAGCGGTGTCTCGGTCAGTAGCGCATTCGGCCGACCTTATGTCGCGTTGATGCTCTAGCTCGGTCAGGAGGCCTGAACCTTGTGCTTCGCACTTGCGGTTCCCTTCTTCGCCCACGGCCCGACCGCCGGATCGCGTGCGGTATAGCGGATGTGGATGACAACGTGCGAAATCGTCTTGCGCAGCTGATCGTCCGGCGCAAGATGGAACTCCCAATCAGAATCCACGCCCGTCCCCGAACGGCAGATAGCTCCTCCGGCCGGAACGTCTTGCCGATGCGCCTCTCAGGGGCGGCGGCGGCTCCATCAGCAGAATCGGTGTCCGTCGTGCCCGTTCTTCGGTTTCACGCGATACTCGAGGTGCTTCACCACATAGCTATTGATGGGTTCGATAGCGACGGTCGTTCCATCGCGAAACAAATCTGGAAATTCTTTCTTGGCCGCGCGCGCAGCACCGGCTTCGGTCGTTGATTGCACTATCAGTTCGGTACGCCAGACGAGTTGTGCTCGAAACTCCTTCGGTTCGGTGACGGTAGCTTTCCAAAGCCGCATCCAGTTGCTCGTCGTTGTGTGCTTGCGAAGTGTCATCCTATTTTCGACCATGTCGGAATTCCTGCCGTGCTGATGCCCGCGCGGGCGAACATTCTAAGGCTTTTCGGGAAAAGCCGAATCTCAGGACGGTGGCGTCATTTTCAATCTGACATGAATTGATGCATTACCTTTCATATGAAGTCCTCATGTTGAATAGCGCACGTGTGCAAGGAAAGCGTGCCGTGTACTTACACAAGGCTCGCGAGAAACCGCAGCGATGCTGCGAGCAGGAACAGGCCGAACGCAACCTCGAGTGCGCGCCGCGGCAGTGCGTGTGCCAGCCTCGCGCCATACGACGCGGTGAAACTGGCCACCGGCGCCATCAGCACGAAGCCTATCAGCGATACGAAGCCGATCGAGAGCGGCGGCAAACTTCCCTGATGCGGCAGGCCGGCGGCGATGTAGCCCAGCGTCCCCGCGATTGCGATTGGCACCACGATGCCGGCAGAGGTCGCGACCGCCTGGTGGATAGGCTTGCCGTAGAGCGTGAGCACCATGGTGCATAGCGAGCCGCCGCTCACGCCGGTCAGCGAACCCATCAGCCCAACAGCGACCCCATAGAGCCGCGCCAGCGGATGCGCCGGGAGGTCGTCGCCGAGGCGCCACGATTCCCGGCCGAACAGGAGCTTCCCGCCAATGATAGCGGCGAGGACGACGAAGGCGATCTTGAAGACCGGCGACGGCCCCACCGTGGCAATCGCCGAACCGATAGCAATCCCGACAATGATGCCCGGCGTCCATTGCCGCACGACGTCCGTCAGGACCGCGCCGCTCGCGCGATGCGCCCGGTACGAACGGATATTGGTCGGCACCATGATCGCGAGCGACGTGCCGATGCAAAGCTGCATGTGCACGGCGTCCGGCACGTGGAGCAGGCGAAACACCTCGTAAAGCACGGGCACCACGACCACGCCGCCGCCGACTCCAAACAGACCGGCAAGGATGCCGGACACGACGCCACCCGCGACAATTGCCACTGCAAGAAGCAGCAACTCGTTGAGCGGCACACTGGTCATAAATGGACGTGACTCAATGAAATTGGATCGTGCTAGCCCCGGAAACAAGGCGATCCAGCAGCAGCGTATTGTTACCGTCAACGTCGGCACCGCCGGTGCTGGCCAAAAACCGGATGCCTGGGCTTACGGTAAAAGATCCGGAGCAAGATTTCGCAAGCGATAGTCGAACCCTTAGGTCCGGCAGGTAACAACAGCGACTGGCCTTAAATGAGCTGTCCCGGGGGTTCTGAGGAAGGGGGCACCGCCTGCGATGCGGTGGCCTCAGCCGCGGTCTCCTCCCAGGGCACGACCAGCGATGCATCGTTGTTGCCCACCTTGTTGACCTGGCGGCTGACGGGATAGTTATAGAGCACTTCGTTGTGGCAGGCTTTCAGCAATTCCTGCGGGTTTTCGCTGCCGTCGAGCCAGCGACCATAGTCGCTTGGGTCGAGGATGACGGGCATGCGGTCATGGAAGCGCGCTACGAAGTCGTTCGGCGCCGTAGTGATGATCGTGTATGACAGAAGTTCGCTGCCGTCCGGCTTACGCCATTTATCCCACAGCCCTGCGAAAGCCAACAGCGATCCTTCGCCGCTTGTGAAATAGAACGGCTGCTTTCCATCGGGCCGGGTTTCCCACTCGAAGAAGCCACTTGCGGGGACCAGGCATAGCCGTCTGGATTTATAAGCTCCGCGGAAGGCGGGACTTGTAGCAACAGTCTCCGCGCGCGCGTTTATGCACTTGAATCCGATTTTCTCGTCCTTCGCCCAGTAGGGGATCAAGCCCCATCGCGCAGTGGTCTCCTCTACGATCCCATCGTGTAAGCGCGTGATTGGCTGCATGTGCGTAGGCGCAACATTCCATGAGTCCGGCAACTCGTTAAGGGTCGAGAAGTATTCGGTCTCAACTCGAGTCCGTGAACGAGGTCCGTATAGAGCGTAGCGTCCGCACACGGGTCGATTTTAGCAGCCATGGTTGAAAGCACGGGGGACGCACCGGGAGGTGCGTTGATCGGCGACGCTAACCACAATGGCGCACGCAATAGATACATGTGTTGACCTACGAGTTCGACGACGGTGCGGTGCAGTCTTGAAAAACCACAGTCTGTCTTCGTCTCGCGGAAAGGAGTCCATACTATAAACAGTCTGACTACTGTCCTTGAGCCCTCTCTCCCGGTTGTTTTATGTGGCAAATAGTTAGGTCTCGACGTTCAAGTTGAACTTTAGCCGACAGTCTCGTATTTGCGCCCGTCAATCTTTCATCTTAAAATCAGTGCCATAGCAGGGTGCTGTGCTGAAGGAATAAGCAGTCGGCCGTAAGCTCGTTTCCCAAGACGAGTGCGCAGGTTCCGCGCTAGTCCGTTCGAATACTTCCCTCTGTTCGTAGAGCGCTGAGTTGTTGAATCAGCGCCTGCATCGTATGCGTTCGTCATATGGACGATCACGCGGCGGCCGTGCCAGCGCGAGAGGTTCTGCGAACGATTTGAGCGTTTTTGCTTTCTTGCGGAGCCGAACGTGCAGGGTACGACGAAGACGCGGCCGGATCTAAAAATCGTTCGCAGTGGCGACGATTTCTCCGGACAAGACAATCTAGATTTTCGATTATCTGAGCAGTTGTGCGCCAGCTTCGAGCCGGACCTGGGCGTAATGTGGTTGCGGTGGAACCCGAAACCACGGCCATGCTTTAACACGGCACTCCTTGCCGCCTGCAACGATTACGGCCAATTTCTCCAAGGAAAGGGAGGCGTGATCGAGCACAATGGACAAGAGTACCCTGTCCACTCATCAATTGTCTGTTCTGATGTGCCAGGCGTTTTCAACTTGGGCGGCGACCTCGATCTCTTCACCGAGCTGATCGAGAATCGCGATAAGGCGGGACTGCTGAAATACGGAATGGCTTGCGTCGACGTCGTCTATCAGAATTATTCCTGTTACGACCTGCCACTTACGACGATCTCGCTGGTTCAAGGTCAGTGCCTTGGCGGTGGTTTTGAAGCAGCGCTATCAAGCCAGGTCATCATTGCAGAACGCAGCGCGCGCTTTGGCTTTCCTGAGGTCATGTTCAATTTGTTTCCTGGCATGGGCGCCGTTTCCTTCGTGCTCCGACGGACGAACGAGAAAGTCGCGCGGGAATTGACCGAAAGTCCGACGATCTACAGCGCCGACGACATGCTGCAGAGAGGGGTCATCGACATGGTTGTGGAAGACGGACAGGGTCCCGCTGCGGTTCGAGACTATCTGCGAAAAAAAGAACCAGCCATGCGCGCGATATTCCGTGTTCGCAGACGAGTGAAGCAGCTTATGCGTGCGGAACTCGACGAGGTGGTCGCTACGTGGGTAGACGCGGCGCTTCGCCTCAATCCGCGCGACTTAAGGCTGATGGGACACCTCGTCGCACGTCAAGAGAAACTGGCTTGAACTGAATAATCAAGGCAAATCACTATGTCGACTGTTGTTAATCTGAGATCCGACTGGACCAGTCCCGCTACGCTGGCGGTAACTGCAAAGAAAGTGGCTATCATTGATGATCAGAAAAGCGCCCGGGTAATACTCGACGGCATCATCCGTAGCATAGACCGAGACATCGACGTAACGATGTTCTCAAGCCCACTCGAGGCAATTGAATGGACGCGGACGAACACTCCTGATCTCATTCTCGTCGACTATAAGATGCGCGAGATCGACGGCATCGAAACCATCAGGCGACTGCGGCGGTTTCCGACTTGTGTGGACACGCCGATCGTGATGGTAACGATTAGCGAGGATATGAGGGTTTGTCACGATGCGTTCGATGCGGGCGCAACCGATTTCCTCGTCAAACCCTACGATCAATACGAATGCCGCGCACGGTGCCGCAACTTGCTGACGATGCGCGAGCAACACCTCCTTCTTAGGGACCGAGCCAAGTTGCTGGAATTTGAAATCGCGGCAGCGGTGCGACAGTTACGTCATCGAGAGCGCGAAACAATCATGCTTGCCGCAAACCTATCTGAATTCCATGCGCACCAGCGGGGCTTCCGGCTGCTGCGGATCGCGCGATACGCGAGGCTCATTGCTGAAGGCATGGGGCTCGCCTCAGACATGGTGGAACGCATCGAACTCGCATCGACGCTGCACGATGTCGGGAAAATCGGTGTTTCGGATGACATTCTTCTCGCCCAGCACGCCCTCAGTGCTGAAGAAGAGCAGGCGTTGCGGGGACACACTGAGATTGGCCACAAGCTACTCGAGCCGAGCACGTCCGAGTATTTGAAGATGGGCGCTGAGATAGCGCTGTATCACCACGAGCGCTACGACGGCGGCGGCTATCCAAGGGGATTGAAGGGTCGCGAAATACCGCTGGCTGCGCGCATTGTGGCCGTAGCGGAGGCGTTTGACGATCTAATGTTCGCGGCTCCCCGCAAGACTGCCGAACAGGTTGCAAAGGCTATGAGCGACATTGTGTTGAGGAAAGGCACCGAATTCGACCCGGTCTGTGTGGCAGCGCTCGGTTGCCAAGTCGAGAACGCCGGTGAAGTCATCGCCATGTTCGGAGACCCGGCGTAGCCAGAAAAGGCAGGAGGCGGCATGACTTTGACGTCTTTGTCGAGTCTTACGGATGAACTCAGGTTCCTGCGCCAGCGTCTTTGGAAGCGCGACGACAGCGAACATATTCAGGCGCTGATTCGAATTGGCTTTGGCCTGGCTATGTCTGCGTACCTCTACGCGGCTATCGGGCCACGGTTTGACATCCACGTAGTTTGTATCGGTTTCGAGGTCTTCTCCGTTGGCATTCTCCTCGCCATCGCGGCCCGTCCGCACACGTCCGCGTTGCGCCGGGGATTTGGGGCCGTCGTTGATCTAGGGACTACGACCTACCTCATGGCAACGAACGCAGAAGTGGGTGCGCCGCTATTCGGGATCTACGTCTGGGTCACGTTCGGCAACGGTTTTCGATACGGCGCCAAATGGCTGTATGCATCCCAAGCGATGAGCATGCTGGGTTTCGCCATGGTGATTTGGATGAACCCATTTTGGCGGCATCACTCACTTATGGCGGGGGGATTTCTGATTCTTCTCGCGGCTGTGCCTTACTACGGTGGAGTCTTGCTGAAAGGCGTGAAATCGGCACAGGACAAGGCTGAGCAAGCTAATGAAGCCAAGAGCCGCTTCCTATCGGTAATGAGCCACGAAATTCGGACACCGCTTAACGGGATCATCGGCATTAATGCGTTGCTGCGGAAAACGCGGGTTACACCAGAGCAGCTCGACCTCATCAATACGTTGGGAATGTCTTCGGAGGTCTTGCTATCCTTGCTGGATAACGTTCTCGACATTGCGAAGATCGAGGCCGGGAAGATGACGATCGAACACGTCGCTTTCGATTTGCACGCTGTGATCAATAGCGCGATGAAGATCGGTGCGACACAGGCTGCTGCAAAGGGCATCCAGTTCGGCGCATACGTCGACGCTGCCGTTCCACATATGGTGGGGGGCGACCCACACCGGCTTAGGCAAGTACTTATCAATCTCCTGGCGAACGCGACAAAGTTTACCGATAGCGGTGGCGTACATCTAAGAACGACCCTGCTCGAACAGAAAAACCGAACAGCGATGCTGCGCTGGGAAGTCATAGATACCGGAGTCGGGATGCCGCCTGAGGCCGTTTCGCAGATCTTCCAGCCCTTCGTACAGGCTGATCAAAGCACAACGCGCCAGTTTGGCGGCACGGGTCTTGGCACAACGATTTCGAGGCAGCTCGTCGAATTGATGGGTGGTCGAATGGGCGCTGAAAGCGAGCCTCATCGCGGCAGCACCTTCTGGTTCGAGCTGCCGTTTCAGCTACAGGAAGCCGCTTCGGAAGCGTCTCTTAGCGGCGTGCGCGTCTTGCTGATCGGCATGGGGCAAGCGCAAGAAGCGGCAATCAAACGTTTTCTGCAGGCGTGGCGTGCTGACTTTAAATCGGCAGCGGCTCTCACTGCTATAAGCACGATCCTTGATGCCGACGCAAGTGGAACGCCATGGCACGTCATCATTGTCAATCATTGCGATAAAAGCGCGCCACTCCTCGAGCTGGAAGCGGCACTGCCAGCTTGGAAGCGCCGCCCCCAGGTTATTGGCTTGGACGCACCGATCGCTGTGAAGGATCGGGCAGAGATGGTTAAGTGGCCTTACACCACAGCCCTCAGTACCCCGATCGCACGGGAACAGTTGCACCGCGCCCTGCACTTTGCCGCGATCGACGAGATCGTGGGGCGCGACCAAGCAGCCCAGTGGGAGACCGGACATGCAGTCGGTAAAGCGGGCAGGCTTCGGGTGCTTGTCGCTGAAGACAATCCCACCAACCGCAAAATCATCGCCCAGATACTCGAACATGGCGGTTTCGACGTAACGATCGCCACCAGCGGTACGCAAGCGGTTGAAGCGCTACAGCAAGCCGAATTCGACGTCGTCATTCTCGACAAGTACATGCCCGGGATGAGCGGCATGGAAGTCGCGACGCATTACATACAGTCGCAGGGAGAGAAAGCGGCGCCCATGATCATGCTGACAGCCGAGGCGACGGCGGACGCGATGCAGCAATGCAAAGCGGCGGGAATGAAAGCTTTCCTCACAAAACCAATCGACCCGGCAATGCTGTTTGAGACTATCGGGGCGCTTACCGGCTCAAAGGTGGGCCACAGCGGCACAGGGGATGCTCCCGATACCGCGGGTCACCCAGAGACTAAAACGCTCGATGAGTCAGTCCTGACCGAGCTCGACAAGCACGCGTACTCTCCGCAGTTTGTCGCGGATATTGTCGATTCGTTCGAGTCCGATATGCTCGACTTGATTGAGCGCCTGGACATCGCGGTAAGAGAGGAAGACTGGACGGAGATCTCCGAAATCAGGCACGCGATCCTGGGTACCGCGCAAGGCAGCGGCGCGGCGGCGATCGCAGGCCTGGCGGGAAACTTGAAAACGCTAGAAGCGCTGGAACCGCTAGAGCGCTATAAGTGCATTCGGGAGATCCAGGCGTGCTTCGCGAAAACGCTCGAAGCGATGAGAATGTTTCTAGCCCGCCACACGGCGCGGGAGCGCGCGATAGGTACCGACCTGCCTCTCAGGCTTTCAGCTTAGAGCTTCTGAATCGCGACTGCCACGCGACCCAGGACCAGCACGTCCCGTGCCCCTGCCGCATTATCTTCATGTGAACCAAGCTTATCGAGAGTCTCGTTTGCGACCGCAGGATTGTCGCAAGTGATTAGATAACCGCCTTGAAGGCGACGCTGGACCCTGCGCACGAGCAACGCTTCGCCAACTAGCAATACATAGGTCCCATTGTCCTCGGCGATTTGCGTAGCGCGCGTGTCCACCAGGAGCGGTGTGCCGTCTTTGATGCGCTCTCCCATTGCGTCGCCCTTCATGAAAAGGACGACGAACCCGACAAGCGGTCGTCCGAGCAGCTGCTGCCACAAACTATTTGGCAGTGCGGTGTGATTCCATTGGCCGTCATCGGTCTGCAGTCGAGCAGGTAGAAGAACTTGTTCTGACTCGACCAAGCGCGCCAGGTGCTTTGAAACGGCAGACGAGGAAAGCGTTGTCGTCGCCCCGGTTTCCGCCAACTCGGAGGTATCCGGAAAGAGGCGGGCTGGATCCATGCCTAGGCGGCCGAGCCGGGCGAGCTCCTCAAAACTGGGATAGCTCTCTCCTCGCAGCCAGTTCGAAGCGGTCGTGCCGCTCACGCCTACGCGCTCCTTGATGACCTTCGCGCGGCTGCGGGGCGGTAGGCCCAGCTCTCCCAACATCAAGTTGAGTCGATGGGCGAACGCCTTCAGCCGCTCCGGATCGTTCCGAGGTTTACGCGTGGGATCGGCTGTCTCGAGCTCAGCGTTGTGTTGCGGAAGAGCCATATTTATCCTGCATTAAATTAAGTAAGTCTGACTATATACCTAATATAACTCAATAATCAACCAGACTAGACCTCCACTGGCGGTCTATATTAAAGAAGTCTTTACAATTGATAGTTAAGACCGTCATAATGCTGTTGAATGCTTGACTTCTGAAATCGACCCCCGCCCCACGGCCTACCGAGAGGAAATCATGAGCAGTGTCCAGCTTTCCGATGTGCAACTCGTCAACCTGTCGATGCTGATCACCATGAGGGACAACATCCAGCGCGATGTCGTGTCCGCGTGCTGCAAGTTTGGACTGCGCGCGGACCAAGCCCGGTTTTTTGGTGATCTATCGATCGAGCATATCTTGGCCATGGTCGCGAACGTAGGCGAGGAGTGCCTGTTTCCGCCCAGGGACGATCTTCTTGCGCTACTGAAACTGCCCGTTCCCTTAGCTGGGCCGATCACGTCCGTCCGTCGTCCCAATAAAGCAGTATTACCGAGCCAGCCTGAGTCATTCCCGCAACTCGCGCGTTGATTGCAGGACCCGACGGCAATGAATACGAACTATGCCGAGCGCCATATCCGTGCACTCGGGATGGCCAAGGAATGCGCGGCGCTGGGCGCGCGTATCCGCACCATCGAATATGTGACGGGGCTCGCGCATGGCGAAATCGGCCGACTGTTTTTTCCGGACCGTGCGTCCGCGCCGCGTGGCCGCGCGCCTGATTCGCCGGACTGGTATCACAATGCAAACCTTCTGAATCGCGCTGAAGCATCGGTCTTCGTCTCGATCTACCGGCGAATTCGCGAACTCGGCTTTGATCCCGCTCCAGCCCTCGTGTCAGGCTACAAGCACTATTTGCAGGTATGCAGCGTACGACCGCGTATCGGTTTTGACCGCGCCTTTGACCTGGCGTCCCATATGGACGGGCTATGGATCGTGAGGGTGCGAAATTTTTCTCTGATCACCTGTCCAACCTGTGCCAGTCAGTACGTTACCTCGATTAGCGTTAGGCTCGTTACCAATGACGAGTGTCCGTTCTGCAAATTGGTTAAGCGCTATCCACATGATGCGCGTATCCAAACATCTTTTCCGATGAAGGCGCTGCCCGATGTCTCCTCAATGGAGATTGGCGTGGTCGCATTGTCAAAGCGCATGAGTGCATGCGGCTGAAGTCGAAGCCGCGTGGTCGGCTTACAATCTTGCGCTGCGTTATTGCGGGAAAAGCCACAGTCGAAACCGCCAGTGCTTGTCGGTGAAGAACTCGACAAGCTGATATCGAAAACGCCCACCCAAGCGTCCCATTTCGACTGGACGCAGTGCGCGCTCCGCTACAAAACTCGGAGACCTCCACTTCGAGTGGTATCACACCATGCTTGCGGAAAGCAGCAGAAACGCCCTCGCATATCCGCCGGTCGATCCTGGCATTCCCGCGCTCCCTATCGAGGAAGTGCTGGATAACCATCAGGACCTCATCGATCGGATCAAGGTGTGCTACGGCGTAGATCGTCCGACGTTCGATCGCGAGCTACTTTCTCTCATTCGCCGTTATGCCGAATTCGTGCATCTGCTTCCCGCAACTCCCGATAACTACTTCAACGCGCCGGGCGGACTGCTGCGCATGGGTCTCGAGGTCGCGTTTTTCAGCTTGCAAGGCACCGATGGGCATATCTTCTCGGGCCGGTCCACGATCACCACGCGCCGGCATCTCGAGCCCCGCTGGCGTCATGCCACTTTCATCGCAGGGCTATGTTGCGAGCTTCACCGAACACTCGGGCATGTGATTGTCACCAACGAAAACGGCGACGAGTGGCAGCCGTACCTGCTGCCGCTGTCGAGTTGGCTTACTCGACATGAAGTCTCGCGCTTTTTTCTGAAGTGGCTGCCGAACGTTCACGAAAGCCGCACGGTGGGCGTATTCGCATTACCTCACATCATCCCGTCCGAGGTGCTGCAGCACCTTGCCAGTGGCAACTCCATCGTGGTTCCTCACATGATGGCCAGCATCTCGGGGATGCCGGTTTACCGGCAACGTAACATCGTGGACGACCTGGTTCGGCGCTCGGTCGCGTTGGTCATCGATCGTTACCTGCAGGCGAGTGCGGACCGCTATGGCAAGCCGCAGCTTGGCTCGCATCTGGAGCGCTATCTGGTCGATGCGTTGCGCCGCCTCGTCAGTTCCAACTCTGCTTGGAACCCGAACGCCGAGAAGTCGCGAGTTTGGTTCGGCGCCGATGGGCTCTTCATCGTCTGGCCCAACGCAGCGGCAGAAATCCGCGACCTGCTGGAAAGCGACCAGTTGCCAGGTATCCCCAAGGCGCCGGAAACAATACTGGAGATTCTGGTTGCGGCTGGGGTGCTCGAACCACAGGATTCGAGCCAAACCACTTGGCAAATCATTCCGCCTGGAAACAAAACGGCGCTCGAGGCGGTCAAGCTCTCATCGCCTGCGGTTCTCTTCGCCGGCGTCGACTCGGCTCCCAAGCCACTTGCTATTGCGCTGGTTCGCGCGCCCGGTGATTCGACCTTGTCGCCTCCTGAATCGTCAGCTGTGCCGGCTTCCGTGGCCGTCAACTCAGCCACAACCCGCAAGAGCGCACGCGCGATGCAGCAGCTTCCGCTGCCGATGGACGCGGGACCGACGGCGGCAGAGCAGGGCGCCTCTGTGTCACCACGCGCTATAGCGGCTGTTGTCCCGCCTGGCGATCCAACAGATTCCGCGCCGGCGAAGCCCGAAGTAGCGGCTGCGCCGCAGTTCAAGCTCGCAGCGCCAATGCGCCTGAATCCCGCCGTACGCGATGCACTGGCACAGATTGTCGCTACGCTGAACCGCGATGGCTCCGACGTAGCCGCCTGCACGGTCTCGTCGGGACTCTTCATTCCTCTGGCTGAATTCGAGCGCCGGAAAATCGAGCCATCGCTTGCTCTGCGCGCATTGGCCGACGTCAAGATGCTGGTGCAAGCCGCAGGCGCCACATCGCAAACCGTGGGGCGCGATTTTGGCGGCGAGCACAAGGTCGGCTTGGTGCTCAGTCCGCAGTTCGTCGCGGGCCTTGAAGCCGGCGACTTCGCTACGCCGACAGTCGGAAGCGAATGACGTGCTGATCCGCAAATATGAGATGCCGTGGCGCTGTGCGTACGAGTCGTACGCCGGTCTCGCATGGTTCATCGCCTTGGTTTTCTTCATCATGATCGCTATCCGGGGAGAGTTGCCCTTGCGCATCACGAGCCTGGTTGCCGCGGTGTGCCTGTGGATGGTTGTCCTGCGGGTCGGGCAGGCGCTTCGAGTTCTGGTCGTGCGCGCTTCGCTCTCGGGCCGGGCGATGCAGATCGTTACCACGCGGGAATTGGGCAAGCTGTGCAAGCAAGCCGAGGAAGTTTTTCTCGGCTTTGGCTTCGAGTGGCTTCCTGTCCATTCGCAGCGTTTGTACGAGCTCGCCAAGGTGAATTTTCGTGACTATGCCGTGTCGCCCGCGTTGCTGCGGTGTCTGGGTTACCCGGTGAACCCGCAACCGGACAGCGAGATCGGGCTACCGTACATCCACGGCGTCGAACCCCGGGAACAGGCGCTCTACCGTCCGTTGCAGAACTTCGAGGGGGGGACGCTGCTCGTGGGTACGACGCAATCGGGCAAGGGCGTCGCGCTCGCCAATCTCATTACACAGGCGGTCCGCCGCGGCGACGTCGTTGTCATCATCGATCCTAAGAACAGCCATCGGCTGAAACGCGCCGCTATCCGGGCCTGCGAAGACTACCGCGAGCGCGACACCTTCCTTGAGTTTCATCCCGCCTTCCCCGAGACAGGCGTGCGTCTGGATTTCACCTTCAACTGGCAAAAACCGACCGAGATTGCATCTCGCATTCAGTCGATCATGCCTCCGGACACGGCCGGCGCGTTCTCGGCGTTCGGCTGGGACGCGGTCAATGTCGTTGTTCAGGGCTTGGTCGACCTGGAGGAGCGGCCGAACTTGATGAAGCTGACCAAGTACATCGAAGGCGGTATCGAGCCGGTGCTGGAAGCTTCACTGCGGCGCTTTTTCGACCTGCTCCTGGGTCCTGCGTGGCGTGATCAATCGGACATGAAGAAATTGCTGAGCGACGCGCATCGTGGCAATCTCAAACGGCCCTCGGAGGCGGCCAGCGCCGATTTACTGGCGTTCGTTGCCTACTATGAGCACCGTGTGCCACAAAACCAGCGTAACAGGGTCATCGATTCGCAAGTGCGCACGTTTCGGCACAACCGGGAGCACTACCAGAAGATCACGGCCAACCTGTTACCGATCCTGTCGATGCTGACATCGGGTGACCTGGGCTTGAGCCTCTCTCCCGACCCGTTCGACGCCGCGGATATCCGGCCGATCATGAACTTCGAGAAGATCGAGCGGGGCGGCCACGTCCTCTATATGTGCCTCGATTCCTTGCCGGATCCATCGGTCGCTACTGCGATCGGTGCGCTGTCGCTGGCGGACCTGGCTGCTCGTGCAGGCATGCGCTACAACCTGGGCGGCTATCGTCGGATCTCTCTATTTGTTGACGAAGTATCGAATGTCATCAACCAGCCGCTGATCGAGATTCTCAACAAAGGCGCCGAGGGCGGTATCTTTACGACCTGTGCGATGCAGACGTTGGCCGATCTGGCTAAACGGCTCGGCAGCGAGAATGCTGCCCGCATGGCACTCGGCAATCTAAATAATCTCGTTGCCCTCCGTTCAAAGGACCGGCCGACCCAGGACTTCATCGTCGAAACCTTCGGTAAAACGGCGATCCATACATTGCGCGAGGGGCTTAACAGTGCATCGGATGTTCACTTGGGCGACTTTACCTCGGTGTACTCATCGCAGCTCAGTGAAACCCTGCAGGAGCTCATTCCCGCGGACATCCTCGGAAAACTTCCGAACCTCCAGTATTTCGCCTCGGTGTCCGGCGGCCGGATCATCAAGGGACGCTTCCCAATTCTCGATCCCGATTACGACCGCGCCGCGTTGGTACCAACATGATCCGCTTCGTAGCGATGGCTTCATTGCTGGCACTGCTTATCCTGGTGCTGTACCTGCCGTCGGCCTACCCGCCGGAACGCTTCGTCAACCAATTGCGTATCGAGCATGAATTGATGATCGATTTCTGGGGACAGGGTCCTGCGATGCGCATCCTGTCGCGCATGCTCGATCTCCAGGCGACGGCGAAAGAGGCCAGTCCGGTACCATCCTTGGCCGCCGCACCTCCGCCGAACGCGATCGATCTCGCAGGAACCAAGCAGATGTCCGATGTCAGTGCGCGCCTTTTCAACAACGCCTACTTCCGTTCGATCGACACGCTGCTCGCATTGGCTACTTACCGCTTTTCCGCGTTTCTGGAGGGATTGCCACTCTTGCTCGTGTTCATGGCGGTCGCGCTGTTCGATGGATTCTTGCTGCGCGTCATCAAATCCAAGGAGTTTCTCCAGCACAAGCCCGAAATGTTTGCGTTGCACGCTTGCGCGGCAATCATGATCACTTGTGCGACGGTTATTGCATTCGTTCTGCCTGTTACGTTGCCTCCTGCGGTTCTATGTGTCGTGCCGCTAGCCCTCAGCATCTTCGCGGGTCGCGCAGTAGGGAACTTTCATCGCCGTGGATAGGCTTGATTGATGAGGAGATGATGTTAACGAATTTGAGTCTCCCGCCAGTGGTTATAACGTAACCCCAGTAGGAAGCCCCACAAGTCCCTTTTCGTTAGAACATGTAGGGAGCGGCGGCTTTGCTGTCCTTCGTCGCGCACCGAGGTACGAACGATCCAGCCAGAATTAGTAGCAGATTGAGGTGCGTACCGGCGACGACTCCCAACTGAAAGTAATCCGCCCATGAATTCGCCACAGATATACCTTAAGAGGTAAAGACCTATCCGTTCGGAACGTCAACGAAGGCGGTTTTAGTGTCCAACGCGAATGGATGTTTAGCCCGGAAGCTCGTATCCACATAGCCGAACGCTTTGGTTAGATAGTCCAGCCCTGATCCGTATCGATCGGGTCTCGTACGCTGAAAGCGTTCATTGAATGGTCGCGCTTTTTCCACAACCTGATCAATTTCACCGAGGCTGTTGTACTTGCTGTGATCAAGATCGCGTAGGAACAGCTCCAGAATGTTGTCTTTGATCGGCAAGTGCGGATATTTCCAAAGGGCATATGCGCGCACAGTCTCCCGGTCGATGCCCTGCGATAGAAATTCCTGTGCGGGATGCTGATCCGCTGATACCTCACGCGCGTACTCATCTCGTTTCGCAACGATGCCATCGAAAGACTGCTGCGCGGTTTCCAAAAGAACCGCCATACGATACAGCTCTCGCTTGATTGGCTGCGGTAAAGAATACGGTGAAGCATAGTTCAAATGCCTATCGATCTGGGCCCAGGCATCCTGACAAATTGTTCGCACTTGAATCTCGCATTTGAGTGCACTTAACCCGTCATAGTGAGGACCCTGCCAATCATCGACTAGTCGTACTACATAGTGCCGTCCTAGGTAGCCCATCTCATTGACGTCCAAGCGCTCGGATACATCTTCCTCCGTCACCACCGCGAACTGCGCTTTTATGATGGCGCAAACCTGATCTAGCTCGGGTGTATATCGGCATACGACACGTATGCCTGCAAAATCCTCATTCTCCTTAAAAGGTTCAGCGTAACCCTTTCGCTCAATCTTTTCCAAGAAATGGTTTAGCTCTTTAACCCGCCAAATCACCGTCGAGGGGTCGAAGGCAGCACGAGCAAATTCCTGCGTGAGCACTGTCTTAACGACTTTAGCCAACCGTTCGTAACGCGGCTTCAGTTGTTCAAACTGGGTGCGTATTTCAGACGATTCCATGATCAGCGTCTCAGTAATGCTTCGAACGTTGCGACGGACTCGTCGAAGTCGATGCGGTGCTCGACCACGCCCAACACCAGGTTTTCTAGTGTACGTGCCACGTCGTTTGATCTGCCGCGATATTTGTAGTTGCTACGTCGAATTAATAAGTCGACTGATAGCAACGCAGTGCGCTTATTCCCATCCACAAAGCCATGGTTTTGGGCGAGCGATTGCAGCAGCGCCGCCGCTTTCCGATAAATCGATCGGTGATAGCCGTGGTAGGGTTGTCCAATCGCCGAGGCTATGAGGTCCAGGCTTCGAATGCCCGGTGCACCCCCGTAAGTCAGCGCTTCCTCGTGCGCCTGCAACGCGTCACCAAGCGTGACCCTGTAATGGCGCACGCCCGCGTCAACGCTTTGCCAAGCGCTTTAACGTGGACGACAAGGTGGTGGAGCCCGTCTTAATATCCCGAGTAGAACGAACTGTCGTAAAAGAGCCCGTACGTGCGTTTCTGGCGGGCAACTGATCACGCTCACGCTCGTAACTACTCCGCCCGGTATCGCCATAGCCAGGCATGGGAATGCGCTCTCGCTGTGTCCTACCCGGCCTGTGATCCGCATCTTTGAGCGGCACGAACTGACCGTTTTTGCTATCGCGCCCACCGATCCTATTGGTAGCAGGCTTTGTCACTTTCTTTGCCATAAGCCTAAAGTTTACCGTTATCCGCTAGAAATACGACCCGCGATTTGATTCGATCGGGGGACGCGAACGCGACTCAGACGTGCTGAAACAGTGCCGTAGCCAAAACGTAGCGATGTTGATGAATATGGCGAATCTAGGCGAGTGAAGACGGGGCCATCTCTCTGTGAATTAACGACTTACATCAACTTTTAGTCCGTTGGTCGAGTGTTCAAATCTCCCACCGTCATCGAAAAAGGTGAAGGGGAGCCAAGAGGCTCCCCTTTACAAACTATCAGGCCGCTTCCGCTAGCCCTTTCCACTCGCTGGCAGGCAGTTCGATCAACCTGCCGCCCAGCGCTTCGAACTCGGTTGCTCGGTCGTAATCCTCGACCTCGTGCGAGTAGTGCGTAACCGCATTGACCAGCCCATAGCCGGAGAGATCGCCATCGACAATCAGGTGGCGGAGCACGCCGGCACGTTCAACTTCGTTTAGGGTGTAACGGTTGGCTAATACCTCGACTGCCTTCACCGGATCACCAATGAGCTTGATGCCCAGCGTCTTCTGCATCTTCTCCGCGATCGGACGAAAGGTCGCCTCGGACACAGCCGCTTCGACGACGTCTCGCACTTTCAGGAAAAATGCCTTGTCGTCCGCCGCAAGCGTCTCTTCCCTGAAGACGGTGATTCCTTCGTTTTCCGATTGCAGAATGCGTCCGATATGCGTCTTGTGCAAGGCGCGGTCCGAGGCAATCAGCCCATTGAGGCAGATCAGCCGGTAAACCAATGGTTGGACCGCCAGCGTGCCCTGACCGACTTCGGAGTTCGTAATGACGACACCGGCTTGAACGATGTCTCCCGGAGCCAACTCGTACATGACACGCGGCGTGACGACCTTGATGTACATCTTTGTCTCGGTCAACTCCACCGACTCGAAACGTGCATCCGGCAGCCGCTGCAGAACCGGCAACACATTCTCCGCCAGATCGTAATTGTCGAGCCGCCGATAGCGGTCCGACAACACTGCGCGGACCTGGCCGTCTAATGTCCGGACCAGACGACGCTCGTCCTCGGCCTGTAGCCACGTGTTGACATTGCGATCGAGGAGCTCCGGTTGATCCGCCCGCATGCGTTCGAAGTACGCGAACGGAATCTTGAGCTTCTCCGCCAGTTGCCGGCGTGCGAGGTTGGTGATGCCGTACTGCTGCACGCCGCTTGTTACTTCAATCATCATCTTGCAATGACCGCCTTCATCGGTTTGGCACCTCATCAGAGATGAAGGCACCACCATGTCCTGCTTCGTTGCGAGCTGCCGCTCGAGTTCCTGCGCGAGACTTACGAGAGAACGTCCGCTTTTCATAACTGAATGCTCCAAAAGAAAAGCGAGGACGGCAGATCCCATGACGGGGAACTGCACATCCCCGCTTAGGGTCAATGAATCGGCTCGAACACACATCCGAGCCGAACTGTTCGCGCGACTTAACGTCGCGCTTACCTTTAGGGCTGCCTTCGCTTGCGCGCAGAACGCGCCGCCTGGTGTGACAGCTACCAGCCAAAACCTTTTCGCCGGGGCCCGAGTCGAGTCCCGCTGAAAAGGTGGGTGCGATGTCACCATCGCACCCACGAGAGCTATGCGGCCTGCCCGACATGTTCAATACGCGAACGCCGGACGTCAGCCCAATCGCTTCCAGCACACCGCGGTACGAAGACTTCGACGCGCGTGCCGCCTTTTTTCTCTCTTTCCTTCTTCAAGCGCCGGGCAAGCACGAACGCGCATGCCTGGCCGTCGTACTCGGAGTTGGCATCGTTATCCGCGTAGATTGAGACAAGCCGCACCGTTTCGGGCAACCACAGTTTTTCCATGTTGCGCGCATTGAGCGCAGCCCACGCCGGCTTACCGGTACTTAAATGAATGGCGAGCGCGGTCTCGATGCCTTCCGCGATCGCCAGCTCTTCGGTTGGTTCAAAGAGTCTTACGGCGGCGCCGTTAATGCCGGCCGACAGCACTTTCTTGACCTCCCGGTGCGGTGCCTTCTGGCCGTTTTCAAGGTAAGTTCGATGTAGCGTGATCGTCTGCCCATCGGCGCCCTGAATGCGCGCGAGCATGGCGGGATACTCGGCAATTTTGCGCGATGTGCCTGCGTCGTCTTTTTCGTAGTAGCCGAGGGCCGGATGAAACCGCAGTGCCTCAGGATACTGAGACAAAGCGAGGCCCCGATGGGTGAGGTAGCGATCGACCTCGTCGCCTGCTGTAATGGCCAGGGCTTCGTCCCAAAGGCGCTGCACGAGCTTCTTCATCCGGTCTGCGGAAAAGTCGTTCGACTGCCGGCGTACCGGCTTTACATCACCGACACGCTGCTCGATATGCCGCAGAACCGTAGCGAACCTCAAGCCCAGTATTCCCTGGAGCAGCTTGATTCCGCCGCCGGGCCCGCAGCCCCGGCAATAGTAATTACCTTCGCCATACTTGTCGGTGTACTGGAACCGGTCGGTTCCGCCGCACAGCGGACAAGGCTGGTTGCGCTTGTTGAGAATCTTCGGGTCGATGCCGAGTGACCGCAATATCTCGGTCCACTGGCCGTGCGCGCGGCGCTTCAACTCCGCCACACGCGCTTCGAATTCATAGCTGTTCATCTTCATCTCCTGATGGCCGCTCGCGAGTCAGGCTCGCGGGTGGCCACCGTGAACGTAAATATCAGTTAAGAAGTTCCACTGCATGCTCGCTGCGGTCATGCCCGACCTTCAAGCGGAAAGTCTTGCCCTTGAGCAGCGGGTATTTCTCGAGCTTCAGCTCCTGTAACAGCGAATCGAGCGTCGCCTTGGGATCGCGTGAGCGTAGCCGCCGTATGAGATCGGCTAGTGCGTCACGGTCAGCGTCGCACTGATCAGCGAGAAACTGATCGTGCTCGTCGATGAAATCCGAAGCCTGACGAACGGCCTCGCCGGAGAACTCACCGGCCGGAATGAAGATCGTGCCGGCGTGATAGACACCTTCATCGACAACGACGCGATCGGCCCCCAGCGTTATTGCGACCGCCTCACACACAATCACCTCCGGCGAAATCCACCGTCCTTCGAGCGTTGCACGGCACTGTTCGCCGAGTGCTTCGACCTCGACATCTTCTTCGTCGATCGTGCGCACGTACGGCTGGACCCAGTGACCCCGGTGTAATGAATAGGCCGAGACGACGATGTAGTCCTTCGCTCTTACGAACATCCAGGCGGCGGCGTTTTCACCGCTGACACTGTCGAGATCAACGAGCGTCACGGCACCGCGCTCGATGTCGGTCCGTGTGAGACATTGCTGCACCGTCTCCAAGTATTCGCTGTGACCGTAGCCTTCCTGAACCGGATAGCCGATAACGCGCTTGCACAGGCACTTGGGCAACACCGGCAGTGCATTGAGCAAGTCGACATGGCCCCACCGGCTCATCGCACGGAAGTAGGTCTCGACAAAGACCTCTCCTTCCCTTTGCGCCATTGCCTCGAGCAGCGCCTGCCGCCACAGAGACTTCATGCAGGCATCGATGCGCTTTTGCTGATCGTCCTCGTCGATGAGCTTATCGCGGTCGGGTAGACGCGCGATGAATCGCTGCGAATCCAGGTGCACGACATTCACATGAGCGGCCTCGAATGAAGACGGTCGCATCACGCCAAAGCCTTGGAGAAAAACGAGCGTATCCCCGGAATACCTGCCGTCCTGTGTGCCGTTGACGTAGACCTGCCCGATGTTCGTGGACAGGAACGGGAGACAACCGATCGCATACGGCCGCGGCAGCTCGATCCCGTTGAACCAGACCGGCACCGGAAAACCGCTGCACACGGCGGTCAGCCGCGTCTTCAGGCCCGGCAACTCGACACCGTGCAGCTCGATGACGGTATCGGGATGGTGTTCGATGTCGAGCACCTCGATCGGCAGCCGGTCGAGCGCCTCCTCGGTTAGAAAATCGATCTTGTAGTTTCGCGAGGAGACGATGCAACGAGACGCGGAATAGAGGCACTTGGAAAAGCCGATACCGAACGGCCGTTCCTCCTGGCATGTGCCTTCGTCCCAGCCGGACTCGTTGAACGTTAGGAGCTTCTGAAAATCCTCTATCCCGCAGCCGTCGTCGATCACACGGAGGATTCTCGACGCCTCGTCGTACAAGACCTCGATGCGTCGCGCTCCAGCGCGCCGAGCGTTTTGCAGAAGCTCGGACACGAGCGTGTACCTGTCAGTGAAGGCATAGCGCTGATTGCGCAGCGTCCCCTCTTCGTTGATGCGAACCTGTACTTGCATTTCATTACTCCAAAAGTGCTGGCGGAGTGCCACCCCGGAGGGGTGGTCCCCCGCCAAGGGTGGAAATTCGACGGTCTCAGCGGACCGTCGGGGAAAACAACTGTCCGGCACGCAGCGCTTCTCCAAGACTGTGCGCATAGAGCTCGGCGTGAAGCAGGTAAGCCGTAGATGTGGCATTGCCCGCGTTATCGAGTCGCTGGACCTTGCAGCCGATGGGGTGCCAATGGATGCGGTAGACCAGACGATCGGCGCCGGCAATGACAAACCTGCGGCCGGGCTCGCCGGTGACGACTTCACTTTCTTTGATCAGGTATTCGATGTCGGCGGTTGCCCGCACGGGCAGCATCGACTCGAAATCCTGGTCGGCGCGGATAGCGGTGAACATAGCGATCTCCTCAGTAGCGCTGGACGGCGCAGTCGTCGGCAGGGCCGATCGTCGCTTCGTCGCTGATAGCTGTTCGAGCGGCCCGCACGTTGTGGAGGTCGTATCGCCATGAATCGGAAACTGCATTCAAGCAATCCGTTTGAGCGGACTCCCTGTAGGCGTTTGCCATCATCACGGCATCCTCGTAATCCATGCGGCCCACCAGGCCATACCCGCCGACCATCGCGAGCACAGACAGAATGGTCTTGATCGTGGACATGCTGTACTCCTTCAAATACGAGTCCGGCTGGGGACTCGCGTTAAGTCATGCGAACAGATCGCCTTGAACCGTAAGTTTCTTGACCTGCTCGTTGATCCATTGCGGGTTCTTTTCGAGGCGGGCCTCAACCCATTCGGGATTCTTGAAGACCGCTTCGCGTACCCACGCCGGATAGCGCTCGAGCGAGGCGATTAGCCACGCCTTCACCTGACGTCTGATCGAGTTGCGAATCTCCTCGGCGTCGACGAGTCCGAAATACGGCGCCGGCGACAACGGACTGCAGCCGACGACTTTCAGGCAGTTAACGAAGGAGAACGGGTGGTTCTCTTTCTCGCGCTCCGTAAAGATCCAGCGCAAGGTATCCAGTTTTTCCTCAAGCGGCGTTTCCGGATCGCGGAGATCGCCGACTTCCTTAAGCAAGCGCCAGTGCAGGAACACGACGTCTTCTTCGCACCATTCGATCTCTTCATCGTCGTCGAGAGCTTCGAGCGAGACGTTCGCTTTGTCTTCATCGCAAATCGCCTCTTCGAGCAAACCCTCGAGAAACTCGGATAACGATCGCGTCGGGAACGAGCTTTCGTTCAGCATCATTGCCTCCAGATAAGAAATTGAGGCAATGCACCCTTGAGCGGGGCACTTGCCCCCGCGGGGTCATAAAAAACCGGTGTGAACCGGTGCTAGTGGGCCTGGCTTGACTTCATTGGGGTGGTGCGAACCACCTGACCGGTGTGCCAGCTACCGATCGAAGAAAGCTTTCGGCGCGAGAGCGACTCCCGCCTCGAAAGCGATCTTCGACGGGCCCGCCGCTGATGGCGTATTTCAAGCGTGCGAGATGCACGCGGAGGCTAGAGGGCTTGCCGGCTTCTTGCAGGGCTAGCTGCTGCGTGATGGGAAGTTAATGCCCGAGACGAATCGCGGTCAATAGCGTTTTGCCGCGAAATCGGGGGCTAATGTCGAAAAGCCCGCCGTAGGCGCGCCTTTTTGAGTGGAAAGTGAAGCGGAGGCGATCGAAGATTCTTTCCATCGTAGTGACTCAGGGAAATTCCGACATGCCGGACACTCAACTCGTGAGGATCGATGGGAGCACGGTGAACGATCGCATCCTCGCCAGGCAGATCAAGGAGGATTTTCGTAACGTCGAGGCGGCGAGCCTCAAGATGATGACTCATTTCACGAGCGCCGAAGCGAAGCGGATGTTCGTGCGCTATTTCAGTACGCTCCAGCTCAATGCCCACTTCATATCGGCCATCGCGCGCACCAAGCTCAGTCCCATCGAGATCGAGCGTGTGGAGGGGGCACTGCGAAAACGGCTGGAAGCCGTCAGCGAGGAGCTGAATAAAGCGATCGACGGGGCGGAGGTGCTATTCAAGAGCAACGGTATCACCAGCGTCGCCACCTACGACATCAATCCTCTCGAGCTCGAAGTGGGCATCATCTCGTGGAGCGGCAGACGCTTCCTCGAGATATTGAACAAGCTCGACCAACTGATGCCCTTGTTGCAGACGCTGGAAATCCATGAACTGATCACACCGCGCGATGCCGACGTTCAGCGCGCTGAATTCAAGAAGTCGATCCGTGGTGTGGCGGCGACCGTTCGCAAACTCGCCGGCGGCGTAAGCAGGCGCATGGAGGCCGTTAGGGCCGCAGAAGCCGCGCGCGCACGGGAGGTGGGCCAGAGCGAAGGCAAACTTGAAACGCCAGCGCAGAAGGCGCCGCCCGCCGCGAGCGAAATAAACGATGACACGCTGCCGTTGACAGCCGGGCAGGCGCAGGACTGCGCTCCCGTTAACGTCGAACAGACTCAGGAAGAGCAGGTATGACGCCGCTCGTCGGCGTATCTTTCGCGCTGGTCTGCGTCCCGGTGGCTGCGCTGGCGGCGGCCGCTCAGTGGAAAAGCATCGATCGTGCTATCGCCGGGGTCGCTGAGTTGCCGCCCGACAAGTATTTGGATTTGCACAGAGAGACTACTGGTAGGGAAACCGCAACGCAGGACTGCGGCAGGGTCAGCGCGGTCAACAGAGTGGGCGCCCGCGGCGCGAGACGCCTTCGTCGCGAACGCTGGGGCCTTTCACCGCTCTGCGAAAGACTGGGCGAGCAAATTTGCAGCAGCGAAAATCCGGGCCCAGGATGCCCGTTTTGCGTTTGAAGTGGGGCAATCGCGAAATCCCGCCCATTCGACACCCATTATCGGTCGCGCGCGAAAGACAAAAGCGACAGCATCGAGTGCACCACTAGGAAGGTCTGCCTCGATATGGATACAGACTCGATCTTGATTTCGATTGCGATGCTCAAAGAAGTCATCGCCGGAAAGACTTATGAGGCCGTTGCGGCACAGTTCGGCGTGACGCGCACTGCCGTCGAACGTCGGATCAAGGCCTTCACACTGAAGCTTGCCCGAGAAGTGAAGATCAAGGGACTGAATGAAGAGGCGCTCGGCTGCGTGAAGAGGCTACGAAGTTCCAGGTCGGCGATCATGGCTGCGCTCCAACGCTATGAGCCGCGCAAGTCGCCGGACAGGTCTGTCGGGCGGATACTGACAGATGAGGATATTCGGCTCGCTGTCCACAGAACGCGCACACGCAGCACCACCCCTGGCCGCGATGTGGCGTTTCTTTATGTGCTGCTTACCACGGGCGCGCGCCCACTCGAAATTGCACGATTGGAGGTCCGCGACTACCTGAACGCGGATGGTAGCGTCCGGGAAGAATCAGTCATGCGCGCAGACGTGGCGATCAACCATAAAACCCGGCCCCTGTTCTTTGCAAGCGGCAACGCTAAGGAATCCATCGATGCGTATCTGGCGGAGAGATCGCGTCGAGGGTTTCGCACGGTGAAGCACCCTGACTTCCGGGGTCTAGACCCGAACAGTCCATTGTTTCTGACCGAGGCCGGCGCACCCTTTGAGATCGTGAGTTACGGCGAAGGGGGGCAAATGCGTTTTCTTTGCAGGGGCATCCACGAGACGTATCGCAAGATTTTCCGGCGCATCGGCCTTCCGGGGGTATCACCGATGAGCGTGCGGCGTACGGTGGCTGCGCGGTTGTTCGAGCGCGGCGCCGGAGAAGACCAGATCGGAGAAGTGTTGGGCATCAGCGACAGGAAGGCAGTGCGAGAGCTCCTACCCAAGCTCGATCTGCGCCAACCGCTACAGTCAGTCGTTCGAGAGCTAATCTGATCGCGTTGACGAACTCGGTCGGTACTTCGGGCGAGCGCGGGTCACTACATCGAACAGCAGGACCGCTGAACATCCTCATAGCTAGCGGCTGGGCACGTGATAAAGGGCGCATGAAGAAATTCCACAAACAGGCGCCGAAGAGCAAGGCAGCGCGACGGTGCGCCTTGCCGCCACTTACGTAGGCCGCCGTGATGTCGCCGGTTACCGTAAGACAAGGACGTCTTTTATTGGATCGCCGGATTCGGCCAACTCCGGATCGTGAAGGTCGCCTCGGGCAATGACTGCTCCTCGGCCTTTGCTGCTGTTGGGGCGCGTCCCGCAGTACATCAGCAAAGAGCGATCGCTGACCTTCGAAGATTTTGGTCGTCGAACGGCGGCTTCTGTACTTGCTGAACGGGAACTCCCGATCCGGAGCCGCCCTTTAGATTGCCCGGAAGCAGACGTTCGAGCTGCCATATATTGAACGTTGGCTTCGGATTCTCCGCCGGCGTGTACGACACCGCTGCGTTCAACGCGCAGGCCATCCCAGAACCGGCACGATGTCGTTCGGCGCCTAGACGTGGATCCTCATCGCGCTCACGTCGCTGTCCGGGCGAACTTCGCCTCGACCTTGCTCGTGATCATCGCGTCCCGGCTCTTGCGCTTGATGCCGGTCTTCTGGCTGGTGTTCGTCGTGCCGACATCGATCTCGTTCGTGACCGACGTGACGCCTTCGGTGTTCCGCGCGACCGTGCCTCATTTTTATGCCAAGGCAAATGCCAAATACGCGCCGTAAAAAAAGGGCGGCCGCGGCCGCCCTGGCACGAGCGGACCGCGCTACTTTGCGGCCGCCACTTTGATGTTGTTGGTCACCGATTTGACGCCTTCGGTGTTCTTCGCGATATCCTCGGCTTTGCTCGCTTCCTCGGCCGACTTGGCTTTGCCGGTCAGCGTGACGATGCCGCCCTTGGTCTTGACGTGGATTCGCATGGCGCTGACGTCGCTGTCCTCCGCGAACTTGGCCTTGACCTTGGTGGTGATGCTCGTGTCCTTGCTGACGCGCTTGACCTTCTGCTTGGCCACGGTCGCCTTCTCTTTCATCGTTTCCTTGTTGTCCGCCGCATCAGCCGCGTAGCCGGCGAGGGGCGCGAGCGAAATGCCTGCAATGACCAACAACGTTGCAAAATTGCGCTTCATGGCGTTACCTCCTTGATAGGCAGCTGCTGCTGCAGGATGCCGACCCTTGTGCAAAAAGCGCGCCGCACACCCTCAGCCGACTACGAAAGGGTACCCGATGTCATATAAGCGCTTGCTTTTTAAGTGAAAGACGGTGTCGCGACACTGACGCCGAATCGGCCGGAAGGGCTCAACGCTCTCGGCGATACGCTGCGCGAAGATCTTTATGACGCCGTCACGACGTGCGTTGCCGCTTGTGTGAGCTGAAAACGTAGGTAGTCATGGTGCCGACGAGCGGTCGCTTTGGAGCAGCGGTCCTAACGACTGGTGGTGGCCGACTGGAGCCGCCCGATTCCATTGGGGAAATTTCCCCGTCAGCGGTCATTCAGATTCCGGAATGCCAGGCGCTACCAACCTGTAAATTTTTCTGACAGGCCCTTCAGGCCAAGGTCGTGCCTGGCACGCGCCTGACTCCTTCGCTCATTCATTGTCGAGCAGGGTCGACGCTGAACCGGCTGGGTGCGATTGCACGCTCCCTACTGAGTACGATAGCCGACCGGGTTCTGGTCGAGCGTCTTCGCGATGCCCTTGTATTGGTCGCGGATATAGGCGCTCGCCGGCCGCGGCGTGAAGAATTGCAGCCACAGGCGCACAAAATGGCGCTTGCGCGATCGGTGGGCGTCGTCTGTGAAGGCAGTGCGCCCGTGCAGCACCGTGTAGTTATTCACGAACTGGATGTCGCCCGGCCGCAGTTCCATTTCGTAAACCAGTTTCGGGTCGTTCATCACCCGGTCGATGCAGGCGAGCGCCGAGAGCTTCTCGGGCGGCGTTTTAACGCCCGGGGAATCGATCGCCTTCTGTATGGTGCCGCGCCGGAACGAGCAGCTCAGCACGTCATCGGTCAAGTCGAACACCGGGCCGTTCCAGATCTCGATCGGGCCGTCTGCCTCGGTGGTGATGTAGGGCAGTCCGTCGTACAACGGCGGCAGCATGTCCGGCGCCTCGGCGAGGATCGCGTTGTGCACCGACATCGAGCTGACGATACGGCTGATGCCACCCGAGCCGCCCTGGCGCAGGCAAAGGAGCGATGTCATGTCGGCGCGGTCGACGTGGAGGTCGAGCGCGGCGCTGGTCTGGTAGCCGCGCGTGCGGACTGCCGTCGGGTCCTCGCTGCCATGGTCGAACACGTGCCCCAGCATGTCGCCATAGACGTTCTGTGAGATCGCGCGGCCGAGATGGGTCCCGATTCCCCACGTCAGCAGAAAGACCTCGTCGTCCGTATAGCGCTCGACGGGAATGCCGCGCAGCAGAAAGAAGCCACGCCCGACCCGCACGTCGCGTTCCACCTCCGCCACCCGCGACGCCAGCACCGGCAGCGGGAAATCATCGCGCGTGATGTCGACCAGCCTGCAGCCCGGATTGCGGATGCCCTTCAGCGCGCGGTCGAGGTCGTCGATTTCCGTGCCGCTCAGCTCGTGCTGCCAGTTGTCGCTCCGCGCGACGTCCGCCCGCGTCCACGCGCAGGGCGCGGTGATCGGCTGGGTGTAGATTTCGCTCATGGGGTGTGCCTGTCGTCGTTCACCGCGGGGTTCGCCTTTTTGACATGCGCCGAAGGTGGATGATCCTGGCTCCCGCGCGCAGGCCCTGCGCCGAATCGCGTACGGAAGCCTTTCGCTAATCCCAGTAGTCTCGATTTCGGGGCCAGGCTCAATTGCCCAGTATGCCCGATGTTGGTAAGGGTTGTGCGATGCCTGCCTGATGCTCTGGCGCCGGCGCCGGGCTACGAGCGAAATCCGGCCTTTTGCCTGCTCCTTTCCATTGGAAATAGAACGTGGTCCGTCGCACCATGGTCGGATCATTGTTGCGCATCGGGGTCCTTGCACATTGGCTTGACTGACCGGCGCAGGAACGGCCAACCATGGAAGAGCAGCATTTCTTCATTAAGGGCTGCACCTACTCGGCAGCGGATCCGCAATTGCAGAACGCGCTTACGCGGGTATACGAGACGCCCGAACGCCCTCGCTGCATGTGCGTGCGTGGTGGTGTTGAGATGTACGTAGCCAAACACAGATTGTTCGTTGTGAAAAGGATGCCCGATACCGGCAGCCAGCACCACCCGCTGTGTCTCTCGTACGAGCCAGAGCTGCACCAGTCTGGGCTCGGCGAACTGATGGGCGCATCGGTGATCGGCCATTCGCCCGAGCTCGTGGAGCTCAGGGTGGACTTTCCGCTTGCACGGATGCCGGGCCGTACTATCGCGCGTAGCTCGCGGCGGGAGCCTGTCGAGGTTAGCGCTGAGCGTCAGCGCATGAGTTTACGGGCCGTGATGCACTTCTTGTTCGAGCGGGCCGGAATGAACCGGTGGTATCCGGCAATGGAAGGCAAGCGCAATCAGGGTGTGTTGCACAAATACCTTATCGAAGCGGCCGAAGAGATATTGACCAAGGGCGTGCGGCTATCGGAGCGGCTGTATGTACCCGAACCTTTCAGTGAGGCAACCCACGCGCAGACCGCGCAACGACGCCGCAGCAAGCTGGCGGTGCTCGAATCGCCACAGGACGGCCAGCAGTTCAACATGGCCTTGGTGCTCGGAGAATTCAAAGGTAGCGAAGTCGGCGACGCCGGACGGAAGATCTGGATCAAGCACATGCCGGATGCGCCGCTGCTGATCGATGCTAAGGCTTGGGAACGGATCGTACGCGCTTACGGCAATCTGTTGCGGGCGCGTGATGCCGATAAGGCTCGCAAGCCGCGCGTCGTAATGGCCGCCCTGATTCACGCCAACCACGAACACCTGTATCAGGTCGATATGGCGAGCTTCATGCTTACCACTGATCAATGGATTCCGATCGAAGGTCTGCACGAGCTCGATTTCATTTCCGCGCTGATTGAGCAAAAGCGCCGCTTTGTGAAACCACTGCGGTACGATGCGAAAACCGCGGCGGCCTTTCCGAATGCGCTGCTGCTTGATGCCGGTGAAAGGCCGGTTCCCTTGCACGTCGTAAGCGCCTTCATGGACCCAATGGAGCGGGCGATGAAGGAAAAGACGATCAAGGCCTCCGGCGAATCGCCCTGGGTGTGGCATACGCACAAACCGATGCCCGCATTGCCCATGGCGCGGAACTGGACGTCGAGCGCGACTTCCGGGCAAGGCTTGACAGTGAAAACTGCTGTTAGCACGGAAGGGCAGCGGTAAGTCGACTGATTGGACACCGCAGCCGGGTCGTTCTTGACCGTGGCCGCGGCTGTGGCCTGCGAGCGACGATTCCTATCTTCGACCTTGACGATATTGATCCGATCGTTTTGCGTAGAGCGCGCGCGTAAGCGCCCTTGAAGCAGCAGAAATGCACGAGATCATGAATTCGCGAGATGTCTCGCAATTCATGAAGGAGTGCATCGATGTCGAATGGAGTCGTGAAGGTGAACGGCAGCCAGGCCATGCCCACGGTGCTGGGCCAGCGCCAGGCGCGCATTCCCACCGGCGGAAAAATCCGCGCCGGTATCAAGGTTCTCACCAAGAAAGCGGCCGAGAATCCGAAGGCCAAAGCAATCTATGAGGAGGGCGTCGCTTCGGGCCAGTCGTTCGAGCAGATCGAAAGGGCGATTGCCGAAGCGCTGCCGAACCTCAGAACGCCGCTCGTTCCCAAGAACGTGCCGTGGTTTACCGTGCGCGCGCAGGACTTTCCCAATCCGGAGATCGCGTGCCAGATTCTCGACGCCTATGGGGAGGATCGCGGCGACGGTGTGAAACGGCTTTACCGCTTTCCGGTCGTGTTCCCGTCAGACATGTGGCAGGTGGTGATGCCGCACGAGTTGGCCGCCTGGGGATTGAGCGAGAAGCGCTTCTGGTCTCAATATTCGCCGGACGGCCGCGTGCGCCACTGCATGTGCTTCGCACCGGTGCCTCGCGACGAGACAGGTAAGCGTGCCATTCGCACCTTCGGCGGACGGAAGGCGGTGCTGCGCGACCAGAACGGCGGCATATGCGATCCGGAGCGCTGTCGGGAATATCAGCAGCGCCAATGCAATCTCTCGGGGCGCTTCATCTTCTTCATTCCGGGTATTCGCTCGATCAGCGCCTTTGAGCTGCACACGAACAGCTTCTACGCGATGAACGCCGCGATCCAGAAGTTCGAAACGATCGCGTTCTTGCGTGGCGGGCGCCTCTCGGGCTTTCTCGATGCCAAACGCACGCCGTTTTATCTCACGAAACAGCTCAAGGACGTGTCGCACCTCGATGAAGAGGGACGCGCGGTGCGCGTGCCGCAATGGATCATCGACCTGGAAGCGCCCGTCGACGTAACGGCCTTGCTGCGCGAGAGCGACGACGAGGAAACCGCGATCGTCAATGCGCAACTGGCGAGCCAGATTCTGGAAGGCACGGCCCGTGTGAAAGAAGAATGTCCCGACTCGCGGGTCGTGGAGATAACCGAGACGCAAACCACGCACGACTACAGCAATGTGGCGCAGGCGCAGCCGCCGGCATCGGCTACCCAAACCGTTCCGATCAGAGAAAGCAATTGCGGCGCATTGCCTCGTGCCAGCGGCGAGCCCACGAGTGCTGGTGGGACCATCGCTCGCGCCTCCGTCGCGCAACCGAGTTCTGCTCCGAGTTTCGAGTTGGTGATCGGAGCCGCGCATTCCTACGGCATCGAGGGAGCGCGCTACGAAGAATATGCGGACAAACGGTGGGGCAGGGGTTGGAAGTTGAACGCGAATGGACGGCGTTCCGCGCTGGAGGAGCTGGAACGCTACCGCAATGATCCCGACGGCTACCTGGACAAAATCGCTTCCGAGTTGAAGGTGCCTTCGTGAGGCGCGGCAGAGAAGGCATTGAGCGACAGGACGCCCGGTGCAACGACCTTAAAAGCATCGCAGGTTGCGAGAGCCTGTCTCAATTGAAATCCCTCGCAACCGACGCTCATACGATGATCCGCATTGCTCAGTTCTCGGATCTGCACTACAGCGCAAAGAATCTGGGCGAGGCCGATCGCTGCTTCAGCTACGCCGTCGATCGCGCCATCGCAATGGAGGTCGACGCGGCCGTGATTTCCGGTGATGCCACCGACCACACGCTCGACGTGCATGCGCCGGCGGTGGAGCGTCTAGCGCGTAACGTGAGAAAGCTGGCCGAGCATTGCGCGGTTTTGATGCTGCAGGGAACTTACTCCCATGAGCCGCCCGGCACGCTGTCGATTTTCAGGTTGCTGGGTGGGCGCTATGCCGTGCACGTTGCGGATCGGATCGAACAGGTCGGTTTAACACACGACGGCCGCTGGATCGTATCGGATGGCTGGCGCTTCGACTCGCTGCCGAACGGCGTTCGCGCCCTGTTCTCATGCGTGCCGACGGTGAACAAGGCAACGGTCGCGGCAACAATGGGTGCGACTGTCGCCGCCGAAGCCGTCGGCGAGCAGCTTGCGACATTGCTGCGCGGCTTCGCGCCGACCAACCAGGGTGCCCGGGCGATGGGTGTGCCGACGATCGGCGTCTCGCACGGCACCGTATATGGCTGCCTCACGGAGCACGGCGTGCCGATGGCTGGCTTCGACCACGAATTCACCACAGGGAATCTCTTTGGTGCCTATGTGCAGGCGTTCATGCTCGGCCACATCCACCGCCATCAGGCATGGGTGTCCAACGATCAGGTGATCGCCTATCCGGGCTCCATTGGACGCTTTCATTACGGTGAAGAAGGAGAGAAAGGTTGGCTCTTGTGGGAAATCGATGCCGCGACTGCGCGTTTTGGGCTCGATCCCACGCCGGCGCGACGGACCATCGACATTTGCTTCGATGGTAAGCCGGACCTCGAAGCCATTCGGAGCGCGGCAGCGGAGCAGGGCATCAACGGCGCTTTTGTTCGTGTGCGGTGGAACGTGCCGGATGAGGATCGTAATGACGTCGATCGCGGTGCGATCGAGCGACTGCTTCACGGGGCAGCCGAGGTCAAGCTTGAGGGCCGCATCCTGCCGGTCGTGCGAACCAGAGCAGCAGGGATCTCCCAGGCGTCTACGCTAGCCGAGAAGGTTCAGGCATGGGCGCGAGCAACCGAGGCGAGAGCCGAGCCGCTACTGGATTGTCTTGAAGCGCTACAGGCCCATTTGCCCGAAACGATCGCGACAGATGTCTTGAATCGGCAAGACGAGTCAGGTGAAACACCGTCCTGCATCGTGTTGGATGGCCCGGCAGCGCTTCGCGAAGAAGTTGCCGCACCCGAGTCCGCTCAGAGCGCTTGACGCGTGCGAAACACGCGAGAGACTGCGATCAAAATCAACAACGGAGATTTGCGATGCCCATACTCAATGAAAGAGACGCGCCCGCGCCGGGAGAGACGACATGAGACCGCTATTGCTGACGCTCAAAGGCTTCCGTGGCATCCGAGATGGACTTGGACGCGACGAGCTCACGCTGGACTTCAAAGCGCTTGCCGGCGACGCTCAACTCGTGGCGCTTGCCGGCATGAACGGGCGCGGCAAGACCACGATCATGGACAATATGCATCCCTACCTCACCATGCCTTCGCGTGCGGCGGTTGCGGGTCCGGGCGGGTTTTCCTATTACGAGCACGTGTGCCTACCTGAGAACGAAAAAGACCTCATCTGGGAGCATGACGGCGCACGCTATCGCTCACATGTGGTGATTCGACTCAACGGCAAGCGCAAAACCGAAGCATTCTTGTTCGTGGACGATAGGTCTCGCTGGAAAGCCGTTGGCCTGGAAGATGGCACAGTCTCAGACGGCAAGGTCGAAATGTACGAGCGTTGTCTTGTGGCCATCTGCGGCAGTGCCGAGACATTCTTTACATCGGCGTTCGCAGCACAGGGAAAACGTCAGCTCACTGCCTATAAAAATGCCGAGATCAAGACCCTGCTCGCCGATTTATTGGGGCTGGAGGAAATCCGCACGCTCGGTCAGAAGGCGTCAGAAACGGCGAGATTGCTGAAAGTGGGATTGGCGGCCATTCGTCAGGGACAGGCAACGCTCGATGACGAATCGCGCCGCGTCGTTTCGGCGCGGGCTATTTTGGCCGGATCGGACGCGCGCGTCGCCCAGGCTGAGATCAAAAGAGCGTCCGCACAACGAGCGCTTGATGCGGCACGTGCGACACACGCGAAATGGATGTCCGAATGCGGCCAGGCGCAAGACATCGAAATGCGCCGTTCGGGACTCCATGTCGAGCGACAGACGACTATCGATGCAGGCAGACAGGCGATCGGACCACTCGATGCGCAGGAGACGAGAGAGCAAGAACGTCTGTGTCGCCTCGAGCAGCGGATTCAGGCGCGGGTGGCGGAGACACAGGAGCGACGCCGGACGCTCGAAGCAAAGCGACAGGATTCTCGCGGAGTCTTGGCCATCGCCGACGCCGTAACCAGAGCTGGTCGGCGCCAAGCGCTCGCCGAACGCGCCGCCGCTGCGCGCACCGAGCGCGTCACGCACTTGCGGGTGAGCGCTCAGCGCTCGGTCGAACTACAGGGTAATGAAAAAGCAGCGCTGCAGAAACTGGCAGCAATCGAACGCGAAGCAGGGCAGGCAACACTTAGAGCAGCCGAATTGGTGCGGCGCATCGGCTTGACCGATGAAGTGCCGTGCGCCGGCACAGACCTACAGGGGCGATGTAAGCTTCTCGGAGATGCGACCGAGGCGAAGGCGCTGATGCCGAGTGCCGACCTGCAGATCAGCCGCTTGGCGCAGCAGCAAGTCGCGGTCAATGAGGAACTCGCCGCACTGCGCGCGAATCTGGCGTCGCTTGGCGACGCACCAGCCTGTCTCGCGGTCGCGGAATATCGTCTCGAGCAGTCACGGCGGCGCGCATTACGTTTCGCGCTGTTGGCGGCAAAGGGCGGCGAGGTCGCGCAGGCACGCGTTGCATTGTCGAGCATTGAGCAGGAACTGGCGGCGCTGGACCAAACCGATTCTGTGCGCGAAACGAGCGATGAGGCCGGGGAGCGCCAGCAGATTGCCACAGCACGTCAAGCGATTGCCAAAGAGCGAGAAAGACAAGCCGCGCAGTATCGAAATGCGCTCAATCGTGTTGAGAACGCTATCGCCGCGCTGCCTGCGCCTTACGACAATCGGCAGGTGATTGAAGCAGAGTGCGCATTACAACAGGCTGAGATGGCCGTCACATCGGCGGAGCAGTCTTATGTTGCGGCTGTCCGCGACGCGCAGGCGCTGGAAATCGCCAATCAGCAGCTATCGGCGCTCGCGGCGCGCAAGGCCCGCGGCTCGGCGCATACGGCAACTGTCGAAGCGGAACTGGGCCGCTGGCTTCTATTCGCCAAGTGCCTGAGCAACGATGGCGTCATCGCATTGGCCATCGACGATTCGGGCCCGGCGCTCTCCAGGCTCGCGAATGATTTACTGTTGGCCTGCTACGGCGCGCGGTTCACGCTGTCGATCAAGACGCTCGTCGATACGGGCAAGGGCGAACAGCGTGAAGGCTTTGACATCGTCGTGCACGATGGCGAATCAGGCGAAAGTAAAAGTGTCTCGCTAATGAGCGGCGGAGAGCGCGTTTGGATCAATGAGGCCCTGATTCGGGCGATCGCACTCTACCTCGCACATCACTCGGGGCGGCGCTATGCAACGCTCTTTTCCGATGAGGCGGATGGATCGCTTGACCCCGAGCGCAAACGGATGTTCATGCAGATGAAGCGTGAAGTTCTTCGGCTGGGCGGTTACGAGCAGGAGTTTTTTGTGTCGCAGACGCCGGAGTTAACGGCGCTGGCGGATGTGGCAATCGATCTGGATGCGATGGCGATTCAGACAGAGCAGGAAATCGCGGCCTGACAGGATGCGATGAGCGGCACTTCGCAGAGTTCGAAGGACGGTTTGTAAATTTGTTGCCGATGAAGGACGGGCCGGGACGTTGCATTGACCCAAGGAGACAGGAACTGATCTCGATCCGCTGGATGTGGCAGATGTGAGAGATTACCTAATGCTCTCTCAATCCTTGGCGCTTGTCGAACATGCGAGTACTTCCACAACTGTGGCGACTTCCGCTTCGGCGTAACGCTCGCTCAACTGATCGTTTACCAATGCGGTGAGCAGTTGCTGCGCTTCGGCGTCGAGCGCCCAGAGGTGACTTTCGTCGAATTCTCCCCTTTTATCTCTGAGCGCGATCAGCACGCGCACAATCGCACGAGCGCGCGGGCTGGATGGGTTTGCTTGGACAATAGAACTGAGAGCGTCGAGCGGATCGCGTAAGCCTGGAATGCGTCCGCCACCGCTGTTTCGGTGCACGCGCTTAAGAAATTCCAGCACCCTCATCAGACATTCCCGTACGTAGGCGACAGTGAAATGGCACGAGAGGACGAAACCCCTCGTGCCGCCGTGGCATTTTGAGAGCAGGCCGCGCTCGGAAAAAAATGGTGATCGCTACATATTTCGCCGAACGTGCACTCATCTGATATGTGGAGTTGCGCAGCGCGTTTCCCAGGGCATTCGCCCGGTTTGCGCGCTACTCCGCATATTTGAGCTGCCGCGTTGACGCGCAGAGATCTCCCGTGGCGTTACAGACGAATCCAGCCGCGTTTGAACGCGTAGCAAATCGCAGCGCCGACCACGAAGGCGGCGCCGACGTTCCAGATGGCAAAGGCTGCAGTCACGAGCGTGGTGAAGCGTTCATCCTTTTCCTCTGAGAAATCGCAAGAGCCCAGCGCGAGTTGTGCGCCGGTGAGGAAGAGAATCACGCCGAGTAGAACGGGCGGAAACAACTTAAGCAGCGTGGCGATGGAGCCGCCGAAGAACAATGCGAGCACGATCAGTATCACTCCGAGAATGATCGGTGCCCCGCCCGTTGTAGCGCCGAAGCGGATGTGGCCCGCCATACCGCCAGCGCCGTGGCACATCGGCACGCCACCAATGGCCGACGCACCGATGTTCATAAGACCAGTGGAGATCGCCACCTGCTTCTCGTTGACTGGCCGATGAGGAAAGATGCGATTGTTCTCCTCGGTGATTGCGATGATGGCATTGCCAAGGGTGAGCGGTACCTGTGGCAACGCAAGCATCACGGCGGCGAGACCAAGCTCCTGTAGGCCGATCTGCGGCCAACTAAAAGGCGGCAAGCGCAACTGCGGATCAATATCTCGAAGCTGATTGAACAGCTCAGGTGAAATGGCGAGCTGATACGCCGCGCCCCCTGCGAGTAGCAGAAACATGACCGGAAACCGGCGGCTGTCGATCAGAAGCAGTGCCATTGTGAGCGCGATGGCTGCGATCAGCCACGACGCGGACATCATGCGGATGCCTTCGAGCATGAAGCCGACGCCTAAACCCAGAATGATGCCGATAGCGACAGAGCGCGGCAGAAGGCGTGCGACCTTATGTGCGGCGCCCGTGAGTCCCAGGATCAGCCAGATCGCGCCGGTGATGAGGCCTGCGGCATAGATGGAGCCTGCGGTGATGCCAGCTTGCGTCGCAGCGGCGGCCCCGATTGCCTTCATCGGCTGCACCGGGAACGGGGTGCGGTAGTAAGCCCCGGCGATGCAAAGCGCCAAGCCGAAACTCAGGAAGATGCCCACAGGGTCGACGTTACCTAATGCAATGTAGGCGAGCACGAAAGGAATCAGCGTTCCCAAGTCGCCGAAGGCTCCGGCCCACTCCAGCCGATTGAAGCGTAGGCCAGTTGGTGGGAGCGCGGAGATGGTGGAGGAAGTGGGGCAGCCTACCATTTAATCAGTATAACGATGTTCGCAGTGGGTCGCCCCGCGTAGGCTCAATTGCATACGCCGCAGCCAGCCGCATGACCTTGCAGATATCCCAGTCGTAGGTGCGCACAAACGCGGCGCGGCGGCGCGCCGCTTCCTCGCCGCCCAGACAATCCGTTGCGAAATGCACCCACACCGTGCACGGCGTACGGTCGACGTCGCCCCTTCACGGCGGTCCTGAAACGCTCTCGTTTGTTCATTTGCGGTACCATCACCGTGACAAAACTATCGGCTTTGTGACCAAGCGCCGAGTCATTCGATTCGCACGCCCGCAACCTTGATCACTTTCTCCCATTTCCGGAATTCGCCGCCCATGTGTTCGCGTAGCTGTTCGGGGGAACTCAGGATGATTTCGAAGCCTTGCACCGCGAGCCGCTCGGCTACCTCCGGTAGCCGCATCACAGCGTGAGTTTCGGCGTTGAGCTTTGCGATGATGTCGCGCCCGACGCCGTTTGGAGTCAGCATCCCATACCAGTTGTTTGCTTCATATCCCGCGTAACCGGATTCGGCCACGGTCGGTACTTCGGGCGCGAGCGCCGAGCGTTTCGCCCCAGTCACGGCCAACGCGCGCGCCTTACCCGCCTTGATCTGCGGTAATGCGGTCGCGAGCGGCGAGAAGCACACCGGCACGTGACCGGCGATGAGATCGGTGAGCGCCGGGGGGCCCGCCCTTGTATGGGATGTGCAACATCCTGATGCCAGCGACGGTCTTGAAGAGCTCGGCAGCAAGGTGCGGCGGCGTGCCGGTGCCGCCCGAGGCATAGTTCAGCTTGTCAGGCTGTGCTTTGGCGATCCGCACGAGTTCGTTCAACGACTTGGCCGGAACCGATGGGTGCACGACGATGACATTGGCCAGCGTCGCAAGCATGGTCACGGGCGTGAAATCGCGCAGCGAGTTGTAGGGGAGTTTGGGATAGAGTGCAGCGGTCGTGGCATGAACCGACATGCTATCGATGAGTATCGTGTATCCGTCGGCGGGCGCCTTGGCGGCGGCTTCGCTGCCCAGGATACCCGAGGCGCCTGAGCGATTGTCGACGATCGTCGATTGCCCGAGTCGGTCGGATAGCTTTGGCGCAACCGCGCGCGCCAAAATATCGACAGTGCCTCCGGGCGGCCACGGCACGATCACCCGCACAGGTTTGGCAGGGTAATCGCTTCCGCGACCGCTTTGTGCCAGAGCGTCATGGGCGATGAGCGCGACGCAAATTAAGATCCAGCGATAAGTGCTGTGCACTGTGCGATTTCCTCTCACCCATGATGACCGCTCAAGCTATCTGAATCCGTGACGCTCCAGGATCTGTCGTCCATGCGGACCCGTCGCGAACGCGACAAAGGCGTCCGCCTCCGGGGGAGCGTTGAAAGTCACGCCGATACCGTACACGACCGATACGTTGATAGCGTCCGGAATTGGCACCCACGTTAATCCCGCCACGAGCCGTGAGAAGCTGACGGCGCTGGTGCAATAGGAAAGAAAGATGTCCGCTTTCCTTTCCTGGACGAGGGGAAGCAGTGGCGATGAGGTCACGGTAGGTTCGATCTGCCCCCCGACCAGCTTAAGCGCCTTCGCGTCCAGGACCGCAAAGGCGCCTGGACGCAGCCTGTCGATGTTGCGGAAGATCTGCCAAGCGTAATCTCCCGATGGGTCTGCTTGCGGCGTTGACGTGGCGAGCCTGATGCGCGGATCGAGCATCAGGTCGATCACTTTGTCAGGTGCGATGTGCAATCCCGGCACCGCCATCACACACATCGAGTTGCGGGCAAAAGGTTGACCGGAACGCAGCTTGCCTGACTCGAGCAACGCTTCGATATGTACCATCGCAGCAGATGCAAAAATATCGGAGACGTTGCCGTTTTCGATCTCTTCTCTGAGCTTCCCGGCCGGACCATAAAGAGCATCAATGTGGTCGCCGCCCTGCGCCTGATAAGCGGCGATGACTGCGGTCATCGCCTCCCGCAGGCTGCTGGCGGAATAAAGCCGCAACGCTTTCATTCGGCCCGGACCCCTGAATCCTTGACGATTCTTGCCCAACGCCTGACATCGGATTCGAGGAACGCTTTGAACTGATCGGGGGTGTTACTGATCGGTTCTGCCCCCAATGCAAGCAGGCGCTCCTTCATACCCGGCGCAGCCAGCGCCTTGACGATCGCGCGATTAAGCCGCGTGACAATGGCGGCGGGCGTCCGGCTCGGCGCGAGCACGCCGATCCACGTTTCCGCGATAAAACCCGGCACGCCGGACTCGATCACTGTGGGGGTGGCGGGTAACAGTGCGGAACGCGTTGCGCTCCCTACAGCAACGGCTTTCAGCCTTCCCGTCTTGAGGTAAGGTAGCAGCGGCGTAATGCCCGTGAACATGACATGCACTTGGCCGCTTATGAGATCCGTGGTGGCGGCGCCGGTGCCTTTGTATGCAACGTGCACGATGTCGATCCCGGTCATGCTCTTGAACTGCTCTGCGGCCAGTTGCGTCTGCGAGCCGATCCCCGAGGAGGCATAGTTGATCTGGCGCGGCTTCGCCTTGGCCAGCGCGATCAGCTCCTTGACGGAGTTCGCTGGAACCGAGGGGCCGACGACAAGTACGAAGGGGATCGAGGCCACCAGCGAAGTCGGCGCGAAATCCTTGACCGGATCGAAGCGGAGCTCGGAGTGCAGGCCCGGAAGGATCGCCAGCGCGCTCGTGCCCATCATCAACGTGTAGCCGTCGGGTAGCGCCTTCGCGACGAGCTCATTGCCAAGAATGCCGGCAGCTCCGACCCGATTGTCGATGACCAAAGGCTGTCCCAGCGCTTCACTGAGTCTCTGGCCGAGAATACGCGCCACGACGTCAGAGCTGCCGCCGGGCGGATACGGCACGACCAGGCGGATGGGTTTGGTCGGGTAAGCGGGTGTCGAGTCGGTCGAACCCGCTTGTGCGTTGGCTGCGCCAGCGGCGGCGAGCAGCAACCCTGCGAGTGTCATCCGGCCGGTTGTCATAGTCCCTTCATCGCGTGCGAGATCACGAGCACGCTGCCCGCAATTCGAGCAGCGCATCTTCGATGACGACGTCAGCCATTCAGCAGACAGGACTGTTCGTAACATCAAAAAGAATTGTTAGTGTGTGGGAGGCGGGTGCGATTAGCCACCATGCGTTCGTGAAGGCGCGTAACGATGCCGCCGCCGGTGGTCACGCACAGGAACGGGAAAATCGCATGCACGAAGCACGCAAGGGTTGCCAACAGCATGCGGCCTGCGAAGCCTCCGGCAGCGGCCAGATGCTCGAAATAGGTTTCGCCGACCGAAGCGGGATGTTCGTTGAACAGCTTGTAGAGGTTCATGGCTCTCGACCGACAGTGGTGACAGCCCCGAACGATACATCATCGAAAGGGCAATTTTGTTCCAATTTATTACCCACTTGCCAGCAATGTTGGAATATTATTGCTCGAATCGGCCTGGACGATGGAAGTCAGTGCATGAACCCGACAGACAAGAAGATACTGGAGTGGCTGCAGAACGATGCGTCCCTCTCAAGTTCGGAGATCGCCGCCAAGGTTCACCTCTCGCCGACGCCATGCTGGCGTCGCATCCAAAAGTTGAAGGATGGCGGCGTTATCCGCAAGCAGGTGGTCCTATGCGACCCGAAGAAACTAAACGTCGGCGTAACCGTATTTGTGTCGATCAGGACGAGCCAGCACAACGCAGCGTGGTTCGAGCGTTTTTCCAAAGGGGTGGCCGCGATACCGGAAGTCGTCGAGTTTTACCGCATGAGCGGCGATATCGATTACCTGCTGCGAGTCGTAGTCCCTGACATAGCAGCGTACGATTCAGTGTACAAGCGCCTAATCAAAGTGGCTGAGCTTTACGATGTGAGCTCGAGCTTCGCCATGGAGCAGATCAAATATACGACCGCGCTGCCCCTCGATTACATCGACTGATTATTGTTAAAAATGGCGCCCTCGTTGGAGAGCGGCAGGACTATCGACTTGTTATTGAGAACGCAAACGATTGAGCGTTCAGCAACACCGATCGGATAAATAGCAGCTACATCCTGAATCAGTCGATCTCGAGTAGTAAGTCACATCACACCAGCCGCGTCGGCGGCTCCTCCCCTTCACGGCGCAGCATGGCTTTCGTGGACGCATTGTACGAGGGCAAAGCAGAGTTGCAGCGCGGGCGCGCTGATCGGGAGATCAGAACCCGCATCTTGGACAGTAAGTCGGTAGTCATGGCGCTCTCCACGGTTGAGGGTGGGGAGCGCCACGCTACGCGCAGGCGCTTAACTTAGTGAAGTAGGTCGCTCTCAGCTCTCGTTCCATAGGAGAAATCAGAGAATCAACTCCACATATCAAAGCAGACCACGTTCGGAAAAAGAAAGTATCTGACTCCCGCCTACTACAAAGTGATCAAGAACCTTGACATCGACCAGCGAGAGCGCGTGCTTAAGGCTCTGTGTCAGCGCCTCGTCTGCACGGCTCGGCTCTGCAATGCCGCTCGGGTGATTATGGGCGAAGATTACCGCGGCATCGTTCATGCGTAGTGCCGACTTTACGACTTCTCGCGGATAGACGCTCGTCTGGGTGAGGCTTCCGCGGAACATTTCTTCAACTGCCTGAATCCTGTTCTGGGCATCGAGGTGCAGAACGATGAACACCTCGTGTTCGAGGTTTGCGCAGTGCAATCGCAGCCAGTCGCGGACTAGTTGTGGCGAAGTCAGGGCCGGGCTTGACTTCATGCGGTCGCACAGGTCCCTCATGAGTATCTCCTTGGCGATGAAAAGCTTGCGGCAAACGATCGAATCACAGGGCGACGTACAGGGTAATGCACAGGCCGCACGGTAGAGGGTCACGTCATCTGACAGCGTTTGCGCGGGGGAGCTTGCGATGAGTTCTCGTACAAGTTCTGCGCGCGACATCGAAGACAGTTCTTTCATGGCGTTCTCCAAAAAGAAAACGGGAACGCCGCTCCCGAGGGGAACGAGGCTCCCGCTCGGGGACGCACGCTTCAAAAGGCGTGCGCTGCTATGTGGGCAGGTAACGACTGCTACGTCTGACCGGGGTCAGAAGCCTCCGCGAAGGAGGTGCCGATCAAGCGATCGGAATTGCGGTAGCAGTGTTGCATCCGCAGCGAGAGCGCTCAAGCAGATAGCCGTATCCGCCACGCCAAGTGGCAGATCACGGCCGCGCGTTTTGCGTGGCAATCGCTTCGCTGATAGGGGTTGAGAACCAAAACGACGCTGAGAAGATGGTTGTGGGCGCGGTCGTCGCGCCTTTCAACTACAGGATCAGACATGGAACGCAACAACGCCCTGAGAATCATCAACGCCTTGGCGAATGGTGTGAATCCCGTAACCGGGGAAATCTTCGCAGCCGACTCGCCCTACCAGCATCCCGACACCGTTCGCGCGCTCTTCGAAGCGGCACGCGCCTTACAAGTGCCCGAAAGCGGCAACACGCGCAGCAATGGCGACATGCCGGCAAATACGTTTGTGCGCTGGACGCCGGACGAGGAGGAGCGGCTCGCCGCCGGCTTCGATGCGGGCAGATCGTCGGCAGAGCTTGCGAAGCTGCACAATCGCTCCCGTGCGGCGATCGAAGCGAGGCTCCTGAAACTCGGAAAAATCGACGTGAGCGCGCTGACGGTGCAACTGAGGCACGGGTCCGGTTCCCGCAACACGTAAGCGCGAAGCGCCCGACTCGGGGTTTCCGGCTCGGGCGCAACCCTGCGCAACTGCGTTATGAATTGTTTCCCAATGGCCGGATTCGGCAACACGGCATGCCGGTGAATCCGGAATCGAAGCGCAGCGGGCCCGATTGATCCTGTGGCGTGGAGACGATTTGGCTACATACCAGCCGATACGGACCAGAGGGCGTTGCAGAATTGCCACGAACCGAGTGAGCGAGAGCGGTAGAACTCTCAGCGCGGTTGTCACTGGGGTATCACTATAGTGACAGGGCGAGCCTTCGCTTGAAAAAAGCGGCCAAAGGATAGAGACAAGCGTATTAAGACCGCGCGAAAATCGTACGTTCGAGAGTTTTTGAAGTTGAACGAACGATGATCCGCTTCGGAAAATACATACGTCTCACTTGCACGGAAGTCGAACGCTTCACGAAGATCACCGGGTTCGAGCCCGTGAACGTGAAAACGCTCGACGATCTGGACACCTACGTCGCGCGGTGCAAGCAATACTATTGGGGGTGCAGCAAAGACACGCAATTCCTCCACTGGCTAATCGACAAGGAACGGCGTCGCTGCGCCGGCGCCTGACGAGCGCGCTTCGGCTCATCGATAACGCAGTGCCTTGGGGGCAGGATGGACTCGTCATCAGACGAATCCATCCTGTCGCCGTTCAGATTGCCTTCGCTGCAGATGAAAAAGCGTTCGCCTGCCTGGCAGCTTCCGCCGCGGCTTCACTGCCAAACTGCGATTGCTCTTGCTTGAACTCGGCCTCCCTCGTGAGGCTGCGCACCTGCCGGGTAGCCGGCTCCTTCGGTATTTCCGGCAAACACTCGATCGCAATTTCGCCGCTTCGGGTAAACAGTCTCTGCACCGCGCGCGCCGGCGTCACGAACATGGCGTGGGCGAGCATGCGGACAAACTGGCCGATGCGCTTATTGCGCGCGAGTCGCGCCTTCTGCATGCGCAGCGTTTCCTTGCACCGCAGATAGAGCGCGAGATGTTGCCGCTTCATTTCCGGATCGGCGTCGAGCTGCTGCATGACTTCGCTGGCGATGGCCGAATTGCCGACGCGCCGGTAGAAGCTCACCCACGCTTGCTCTTCAGCGTGATCGACGCGCCGTTTGGATCGAGGACGGCTGCCTCTTTCTGGGGACATCCTGTTTCTCCTAAGAAAAAGCGGGGAGCACCATCCCCGGCGGGGACAATGGTGAATCCCCGCGAGTTTGAGATGAAGTGACACGCTGATCGATTGATCGGTATTCACTGAGACCACCACACGATGCTTAGCTCAGGCGGCTCGATACGATTCACGGCCAAAGAGGTCGAAGAGACCCAGACGCTGGGGTATCGACCTCCGTGGCGTGAAATCGCCGGACGACTTAGCCTACGCGCGCGTTCCGTGGATTCACGCGCGGGGCGAAGTGAGACCGGATCTTTTGGACAGGATCGCGCAGGACTTGGCGAAGGCGAAACTGCCGCCGCAACTTTGGCGCTGCGCCTTCCCCAGATTGTCCTGAGCAATCTTGACCCAGCGTCGGGCGATACGCTCGATGTGAGCCAACTCATCGACTGCGATCTCGCCCGAACTCTTCAACTGCTTGATTACTTCGAGAACCAATTCCGGATCATCCTTGGCCATCTGGATGATGCGGCCCGAGACCCAGCCGCGGTAGAGGTCAGTCATGGCGACCGATCTCGCACACTGAGTCACTCGAAGCCACAGCCATCCAGCCGGCTACATCGTGGTCGTCGGGCTTGCTCAGCAGTGCGCCGACATCTTTCCATGACGCGTTCGACTGGGCAACACCCGAACCGCCAACCAAGACCGCAATCGGACGTGCGTTGCTCACGAGACGTGCTACGAACATGGCGTTCTCCTTCATGAAGAAGGGGAACACCCATCCCCGATGGGGAACGATGTTCCCCATTTGGGATTGCTCCGGCCATCGCTGACCGGAGAGCTCGGTGGTCGCACGCCTTGCGGCGCGCAAAAAGCAAAAGGCCCGCGGTCCTCTCGAACTGCGGGCCTTTACTACTGCGCCTTACACGCGGTTATGGATCGTACCGAATGTTCGGCCCACGATACCGTCGGGCCCGAAGGCCTGCCGGTATTCGATAACGTTCAGCCGTGAAGCTGAACCCTGTAACCGCTTTCGCGGCTTGGCCGGAATCGCTTCCGGTCACCTCGGGGCGGGTAACGACCGCAACGCCGGCACTGAATGCCGGACTTCACAACAAGACCTGACGACAGGTCCAGGGTGAAGGCTGAGTAGGTGCGATACCTACAAGAAGCGATTCGAGTATGACACCGTGCGCGAGGCACGTTCAAGCGGTCGGGGCACGTTTTGAGGATATGCCAGTCGTAAGCGCGCCCGCATCGGATGTGTTTGGGATGGCGTCTGTGTCCTGAGGGATCGAGCCTTCATGCGGCCGGGACTGACGCCTCCGAACCGGACCTATGTACGCGCTCGCTGCCCGGGTTCTGGAGTGGCCCGCGAGTTCAGCAATCTCCTGGCGCGCAGTTTTGTCGATTTCCCGCGGCAGCGGCGGCCCGCCGCGCACGGGCGGCGCTTCACCCGTGAGCTTCTCATAGTCATTGATCAGTCCTTCATGCCGCAGCCCGTGCGAGGTCACCCCCAACTGTTTCTGTGTGATGCCGAATTTCTTCATCACGTTGTCGAAGCGGAGCATGTTCTGCTTGAGGCTGCGCGATGGATTCCCCATGTGGCCGTCATGACTGGAGAGCACTGACTTGGCATGCTCGATCGCGGCCAGACGTTCCGGCGTGTCCAAGGGGACGAACCTCTCACGTCCACCTTTGCTGCCCGGCTTCACGCGCGCATAGAAATCCGCCTTCTTCTTGTGGAGAGGCAAGCCCGTCGCTTCGAACAGCAGTACGCATTGGTGCGGCCGGAACATGATCGCTTCCTTCTTGCGCAGTCGTAAGGCCCGCATGAGTCGAAGCTGCGCGCCCACATAGCGATCGAACTGGCAGATGGTCGCGACGAGATCGGCGATATCGATGCCGTGCGCGGACCAGCTCTTGTCGTGCTCGGCGGCTTGATGCCGTTCATATTCCTCGGGCTTGAGTCCATAGTGCTGCGGCTGCCGGATAAGGCCCGGTTTTGCAATCCACTGGGCAAAGCCACGTAAGAAACTCAGATAACCCTGAATCGTCCCCGGCGCGAGCTTTTGCCTTTGCCAAACAGCGACAATCGCTCTGACATGGCGATCGCCGAGATTGCGCGGATCGGGCAAAGTCTTAAATCCGCACTTTGCTTTGAGATCACGAAACAAGCGCCGCAGGAACTGCGCGCGTTCCTCGCGCGTCTTGAACGAGACCTCCTTGTACTTGCTCGTATGCTCCCTGTTGTAAAGATCGATCAGGAGCTCAAGCACTTCGAACGGCGGCGTCTTTCCCGGTGAATACCGCGCCAGGATTTCCTGCGGGCTGAGTCCGTTCCAGTCCTGGCGCCGGCGCGGCTGATGGACGAGCGAAATACCCTTGCGCGCGGCGCTGCTGTTACTCGTTTCTTTCGACATCACGTCCTCCATTAGCGATCGCCTGCTGCTCGGACAGGCGGTGGATCAAGTCAATGTGGAATCGCCAGGTGGCTCCAATTGGCGCGGCGGATTCCGTCGCCGCGCCGATCGCAGGATCAGTTCAATTCCGCACGTCATGCGCTCCTGAAGCGTTAACTCGCGTTAACCCAGAGATTCGCCAGTCCCGCAGGTTCAAAGCGGGGACCGGCCTCGGCTCGCCGTAAAAATGGTTCAGGTTGATCCGTCCCGCTCGCGCATTTCTGCGCCGCACGGGCTTGGGTGTGCCGTCGGACCTCAAGGGGTCATGACCGGCATCGAGTGGCGAGAGCAAAGTCTCGCGCTCCTTGGATCGCTTCTTTAGCCGTCACTTCACCTGCAGGGTTCCGCCTCTCACCGAGAGTCCGGGGCGGTGTCAGGTGTCTGAGCGAAACGCGCGGGGAGCCTCTATGAGGCAAGCACAGCCGCAACGCTCACGTTCAAGACGCGGTGCTCGAAGTTGGGTGACGACGCTCTGGATTCGGCATCGGGTGCCGGACCCTGGGCTTAGGCCTTGACGCTTACCCGAAGTAAGCCAGCGACGAGCGCTGACAGTCAGAAGGCCGACTGCACGTTAGAAGCTTCACGTTAAGCGCGACCTCGAGGGTCGCGCCAATGCCGATTCAACGATCGGACTTGAGATGGGCGGGTAACGACCGCTACGCCTTTTTGCGTCCCGCGATGGGAGCAAGGAGAAGGACCCTTTCGAGCAGCGCTCATGTTGACGACCTCGTCCAATGTGGTCAAGCGTCACGGGGTGGTTTTGGTCTGGCGATTTTAGTTTTTTGTGTGCATTTGTTTTTCGATCGGGCAAAAACATGAGGAGCTATGCGGGGTTGACGCGTATAGCAATGGCCTCAGGTTGTGAGGCTCGAGTTGCCATCTATGGGCGAGGCTTGACGCAAGCATTTTTAGTGTAACCGTGATGATGGCGAAGATGCGCTGCGCCCAATCGCTAGCCGCACGTGTGATCGTGAGTGGGCGCAGGACTGACACCGTGGTGACGAATCTGCATCGATCTGATGTCGAAATGTGGCCCTAAAAGTTTCCATTTCTCGTGGAGCGTAAACCGCAAATGACTGATGCTCGTCGCTATCTGCTTGGCCTGACCTACCGGAGATGACATGGAACCGATCGTACGAGCACTGGATGTGGGTTTTGGTAATACCAAGTACATAACGCACTGCGTGGGCGATGACATTCGTTGCAGCCACTTCCCGTCGGTGGCCTATCCGAGCGCGCGGGATCTTTCTGCTACGCCGGCGTTCGAGCGCCGCAAAACGGTCGCTGTGCCCATCGACGGCCTGTTCTACGAGGTGGGGCCGGAGGTGAATCTGGCCGCGGACACTTTCCGGGCGACGCAATTGCACGACCGGTACATAGAGACACCCGAGTACGCCGCACTTACCCGGGGGGCGCTGAGCCTCATGAAAGTCGACGTGATCGATTTGCTGATGGTCGGGCTGCCCGTTGCCCAGTTCATAGCCAGAAAGTCAGCATTGGAGAAGGCGATGACGGGCCGGCATGAAGTCGGGGGCGGTCGCACGGTCACGGTGCGCAAAGCGCTCGCCATCGCTCAGCCGCAAGGGGCCCTTGTCTACTACGCGACAGTCAATCAGAAGCTGGAGGCGATCGAGAACGAGCAGAGCCTCATCATCGACCCCGGTGCCCGCACGTTCGATTGGCTTGTTACACGCGGAATGCGCTTCCTTCAGAAAAAGAGCCACTCGCTGAATCGCGGCATGCTCGACGTCATTCAGGCGATCGCGACCGAGATCAGCGAGGACATCGGAACGCCTTATCAGGATTTCGATGCGATCGATGTCGCACTTCGCACCGGCAAGCACCCGGTGATCTACCAGAAGCCCTACGACATCTCACGCCTGATGCCCATTGCCCGCGGAATCGCGCAGCAGGCGGTGTCCTCGATGATGCAGTGGATTGGGGCGTCCTACAGCTTCCAGAACATCATCCTGGTTGGCGGTGGTGCATTCCTGTTCAAGAAGGCCGTGAAGGGGGCGTTTCCCAAGCACCATATCCTCGAAGTGAAGGACCCGATGTACGCGAACGTCAAGGGATTCCAGATCGGTGGAATGAGCTATGCCCATAACATGCTCGATGGCGCGATGCCTGCCGGTGCGGCGGCATCCTAAGTGAAGGGGAAATGCGATGAATCAAGATACGTCGAAGCTGCCGAAGACCATCCGGCTGGTGTTCGAGCTCGAGCGCGCCGACAACCCGCGCCTTTACGATGAACTGATGTGCTTCAAGAAGGGCGCTAAAAGGGTGAATCGGCTGCGGGTTCTGGCGCACGAAGGCTTACTCGCTCAGTATTGGCCGATGGGTATCATGGGGCACGAGCTGCGAGACGAACTTAAAGCTCCCGCGCCAGAACTCCGAGGCGGTCCGGTCATCAACAAGATGTTCGATGACCCCATTGCCGAATAACACCCTACGCGGACACCGAGTGAACTGCCAGAAGAAGTTTCCGGCATGACCAGGAAAGCCCGTCGCAAAAGATCGAAAGCTGTCAGCGCGTCGGATCTCGCGCAGATGGGCGTTTGCGAACGTCTTGTGCTCTTTGAGCACCGCTATGGCAAACGCGCCACGGCATCACAGCGCGCAGCGATCCGGCGCGGCCTGAAAGAACACGATGACTTTTACCGCGATGCACTCCAGATGTCCGAGAAGAAGGGGCGGTGTTACATCGCGACACTCATTTTCGGGCCAGGATGGGAAACCGGCGCGTTCAGAATCTTTCGAGATCGAGCATTGCGTCCCTATGGAGCTGGGCGCTGGTTGATCGGCGTTTACTACAGAGCGGCCCCTCGCGTCTGCGAAGTGCTGGAGCGGTGGCCGTGCCTCCAGCCGATCCTACGGGCGATATTGCGACCGATGGCATGGATCGTCTATCGCTTGCCGCGCAGCAATCGACGCGATCATGTCATTTAACGTGCTGGATGTGCTTGCATTGGTCGTCGTTCTGTTGGCGCTTGCGCGTTGGATCTGGCGTATTCGAAACTACGCCGACAGATCATGGTTGCCTAGGGATCTGCGTGATGCCAAATTGGTATATGCAGAACGCGTATTCAGGGCGACGGAGCCGCTGACGCTCGTTGCAAAATTAGACCGCGGCTATCGGGGCGTGGATGGTGTGATTACTTTGGTAGAACTTAAAACACGACCCGAGAACCGTCCCTACCTTTCCGACGTCATCGAGTTATCCGCGCAGCGGGTCGCACTGGAAGCGCAAACCGGGCAACGCGTTGCCGATCACGGTTACGTATTGATTCAGCGAATCAGGGGCGGGCCTAAAATTCCCCACCGGGTCGAGTTGCTGTCCACAGACCAAGTGACCGCCGTAGCAAAGCGACGGGAGGCGATTTTGGGGGAGGAGGCGATACCGCACTTCACGCCGTTCAGAGGTTTGTGTGCCCGGTGTGCATTTCGTCATAAGTGTCCAGGCCATGGCTCTTCTGTAACGTATACGCTACAATGACCTCATTCGTGATCAGCCGTTATCGAACGGCTGCGGGCGACGAACCCTTCACCCAATGGCTGGCGGATCTTGCGGACCGACAGGCGCGCGCCCGCATTCTGGCCCGCTTGGAACGGCTGGAGGTCGGCAACTTTGGCGACACCAAGTTCGTCCGCGAGGGCGTGAGTGAAATACGGATCGACTGGGGACCGGGGTACCGCGTCTACTTTGGCCGCGAGGGACGGACTGTAATTCTTTTGCTTTGCGGTGGTGACAAGCGCAAGCAGGATCAGGACATCAAGAGAGCGATTGAGCTATGGCAGGAATACGAAAACCGCAAAAAGCGACCATCGGGCGCAAAGCGTTGACGGTGTCACACAGGGGCCGGCTGGTCGGTGAATTGCGCGCTGACCCAGAGCTGGCTGCGGAATATCTCAATGCCGCCGCGGAAGATAGCGATCCCCGCGTCTACCTTGCAGCGCTCAGAACAGTCGCAGAAGCGAGGGGCATGGCGAAAGTGGCCAAGGCAGCCGGCGTCCCGCGCGAAAGCTTGTATCGCGCGCTCTCACCGAACGGCAACCCGCGGTTTGCGACGTTGCACGCGATCTTGAGGGCAGCAGGCCTTAAGATGGCAGTGCAGCGGGCCTGATGCTCGTTAGCCGCGGACGGGTCCAGAAAAACGGCTGGCGCTCGAGAATCTACTGTCTGTTGCCGGCTTGATTCGTCTATAGCTGGCCGATGAATCATTCGACCCTAACAGGTGGCCTACTCACGGATGAGGGCTGAGACCTGACAGAGCGACAAGAGCGCTGCGCGCGCGCTGCTGCAGCGCCTTGTACGAGCGCTCCCATTCACCTTCCCGGGGCGTGATCGTCGCAATTTCGCGCGCGATAGCGGCGAGAGCTGCGGCATGCGCAGCCAGCGCGTCGTAGTCCTCGGCATGAACGAGCTCGGCTTTGCGATCGCGGCACACGCCGATGCACGGTTGGGGCGCTTCTATTTTGCCGCACCCGATGCATTGCCACACCGCGACGCGCTCGACCTCTGGTGGAAGATTGATGTTCATGAATATTGGCCTTGGACTTTCATCGACAGCACTCAGTGGCCTCCCGCACCGGACTTGACGCTGCCGAGCGGCTGGGAATCAAACCAGTGGAAAAAGGCGAGATACTGCTTGATTTCCGCGTCGCTCAGATTCTGGTTAGGCATCGGAATGTTGTTGAACTGCTTGAGCATTGCCTGCGCGTCCGCGTCACCCTTCAGCATCTGCTCGGGTGACTTGAGCCAGCTCGCGAGCCACTCGTCGCTGCGCCGCTTCGTGACGCCTGCGATGTCGGGCCCCATCTTCGGCCCGAGCCCCATAGAATGGCATGCGAGACACTTGCTTTCGAAAGCGACTTTGCCCTGCACGGCATCCGGATCGTTTGGTGCCTGCGATGCGGGGAAGTTGTGATGCTCGAGGTCCTTGCGCTGGGTCGTCGCCGTGGTCGAGATGATACCCACCGCGCCTTGCGATGCGTTGGCGAAGTGGTGGTCCACCATGATGTACGAGCCTTCCTCGGGAATCATGAACTCAATGATCGCGCTGTTCGACGAACCCAGGAGCACGGTCTGCATGCCTCGGAACTGGTTCAGAGGATTGCCTTCGAACCATACGCGGTCGAAGATCGTTCCGACTACGTGGAAACTCGACGTTTTGCTCGGGCCGACGTTAAGCACGAAAAGACGCACACGCTCTCCCGGTTTCGCGGCCAGCGGGTTCTGAACGAGTGCGTTGAACGCGCCATTGAAGACGGTATGCGTCGGTTGCGCAGCTCTCAGTCGGTCACCATCCAGAACGTAAAGCGGTGCACCGTCGATCTTGCGCTCCGCGGGATCGGGCTTGGCATAGAACTCACTCTGGATGATCACGTACTCACGGTCGACCTTGGTCGGATAGCCTTCTTTTGGCTCGACCACAACCGCGCCGTACATGCCGGAGGCGATGTGCTCGAGCACCATCGGCGTGCCGCAGTGATACATGAACACGCCCGGATAATGCAGCGTGAACTCGAAGGCGATCGTTTGCCCGGGCGCGATCGAACGATACTTGTCTGCCGGCGAGACCATCGCGGCATGAAAATCCATTGAATGCATCATCGGTGCGCTGGTGAGCTGTACACCGGGCACCGGCTCGTCGCTCCGATTGGTCATGGTAAAGCGGATGCGGTCGCCGACGCGTGCGCGGATCGTCGGTCCGGGAACCTGATTGCCAAATGTCCATGCGGAAAAGCGCACGCCCGGCGCAATCTCGATAATCTTGTGCGTCGTGTCGAGTCTGACTTCCTTCACAGTTGCGGACGTAAGCGGCTTCAGCGTGGCATCGTTGCTCAACGCCTCGCCGCTAGAGAACTCCCCCGTATGGCGTTGCGCGGTAACGAGCGAGGGCGGCGATTTATAGTCCATCTTGGCGGAATCGTAGGGGTCGGCGGCCCTCTCGGCAGTGCATCCCAGCAGGGTGAACGTAACGCAGAGCGCTGCCGCTAACTGAACCGCTCCAAGGCGATTCCGAAGAGAGTGAAGGTATAAAGACCCCAAAATATCCATTTCCCGGTTTCCTTCATCATTTGTGGCGCCGCAGGGAGGATGCCGTTGGCTTAACGGGGCCGGCAGCAAACGACATGCCACACAGAAGCGTACGACGCCAATACCGAAGTTAATGACGGGCGAACCTTCGATCTGGCTTTAGCCGCCAGACGTGGAATTCGTCAAAGAGATCTGCGACGCGCAATCTGACGATCCGCCGCAAATATCTGTGAATCCCTAACCCAGCCTTCACGCACTGGAGGTAGACTTGTGCGACGCGGGGGAAATGATCCCGTCGCAAGGCGGCGGTGCTACATGAAGAGCACCTTCGCTAATCGCGAAGCTGATGTAGCATCCGCCGCAGGTCGTCGGCGTTCAGCATGTCCAGCATGCGATCGCATAGTGGGTAGAGCACCTGTTCTTCCTTGGCGCTGTGCGCGTCCATCACCTGGGAAAACGATTGCATCAGCGCATCGAAACGCCCGGCCTCGCCGGCAGCTTCGGCGGCGTGCATGGCGTCGAGTGTTTCCAGCATCTGCCGGTGTTCGATTCGCATGACCGCAGTCGGACCGGAGTCGCTGCCGGTCGCCCGCTCGAACGCCGGAAACAACATCTCTTCTTCGATCTTCATGTGGCTTTCCAGTGCAGTGCGAAATGTGGCCAGCTGCTGCCCGCATTCAGCCCACTCGCGTCGCGCTGCATGCTTCGCGGAGGCGGCGAAGAGATCGTCAGCGTAGCGACGATCCTCTGTCAGAAAACTCGTAATCGTGTCCATGGGTCCTTTCGATATCCGTGCCAGCCCTAGATCTATCCGGCGCGTCTCAACGCACGACCTTGAAGTCGATCACGATCTCCTTCGGCTGCCGTGAGACGTAAGCAATCTCCACATCGCCCGCGAATTGCTGCTCGATCTGCGCAAGCAGCGGCAGCGGGTCGTGGTCGTTGCAGAAGCGCATCGTTTCGCCTGGGTGCAGCGCCGAGAGCGCGCCGAAGATCGCCGCGTGACGAAAGCGTTTCGCGATCCCGCGCGCGTCGAAAGAATAAACGCCCTGAGCTACAACGGGGATGGAGCAATCGTGAGTCATGAGTTCTTCCTTTGAGTATCGAAAAAGAGGGGCCTCGCATGACGCGCAGAGCCCTTTGAAAACGTGCGTTGCAATAAAGATGTATATAAGATACATCTTTAGCCATACAATGCCAAGAGCGACCCCGCAGTTGCCTTGATTCAGATCAAACGGGACCACAAACATGCAGCTCACGAAGCACACCGACTATGCGCTGCGCGTGCTGATGCTTCTTGCGCGCGCACCGGACAAGCGCGCGACGATCGGGGAGATCGCCGGCAGTTATCGCATCTCCGAAAACCATTTGATGAAAATCGTCCATGGGCTCGCGAAGGGCGGTTACGTCCAGACGCTGCGCGGCAAGGGCGGAGGGCTCAAGTTGGCGCGTCCAGCGGAGCAGATCAAGGTCGGCGATGTGGTGCGCGACACGGAAGAAACGCTCCACGTCGTCGAGTGCCTCGCGGAGGACTATGGCGGCGATTGCAGATTGAGCGTGTCGTGCAAGCTGAAAGATGTCCTGAACGACGCGCAGCGCGCGTTTCTCAGCGAGCTCGACCGCTACACGCTGCGCGACCTCGTGCCGAAGAGCGGCGGATTTGCGACTGTCCGCTTCACGCCGCAGGCCCGCAGCGGGTACGGAGCGCGGTCGTGAAGCCGCTCATCGGCGCACCGGCTCGAGCGGCCGATTTCGATCACCCGATCGAAATGCTCGCGGCGTGTCACGAGCGCATCGAAGACCGCATCGATGTCCTTCGAAGGCTGCTCCCGCATCTCGCGAGCCACGGCTGCGACGGCGAGGCGCGACAGGCCGCGGCAAACGTGATCCGCTATTTCGATACCGCGGGCGAGCATCATCACGAGGATGAGGAAACCGATCTCTTTCCTGTGCTCATCGAGCGCGCCGCGAATGGTAAGGAGACTGCCGTTCTCATCGACCGGTTGCGCAGCGACCACGTCAGGATGCGCGCGCTATGGCAGTCGCTGCGCGCGCCGCTCTCCGCGATGGCCGCAGGCTCGTCGGCAGAGCTCGATCGGGCGATCGTCAGCGAATTTACCCGCGTCTACGAGGAGCACATCGCCCTTGAGGAACGCGAGCTCTTTCCGCTCGCCGCACGCGTGCTCGACGAAAATGTGCTGAAGACGCTTGGCGTCGAGATGGCACGCAGGCGTGGCGTCACCGCGCGCTAGCTAGATGCGCTGAGCTGAAGAAGAGGATGTGGTGATCATCGGCGAAGGTGAATTGTCGCAGAGTGTTAGCGACGGATTAAAAATGACCCACCTGGTCGGTTGAAAATTGACCCACCTGGGGTGTAAGACGGCGGCTTTTGGCCGCCGTCATGTTGACCCAGGAGAACCAAGTGGAAATAAGAGTATTGCGCCGGCAAGGCGTGCCAATTCGGGCGATTGCTCGACAGTTGAAAGTGTCACGTAACACGGTGCGGCAGGTGCTGCGGGGCAAGGCGCCCCGCGGCTACGGTCCGCGAGCGCCGCGGCCGACGAAACTCCAGGCGCATGAGTCATACGTGCGCGAGCGCGTGCAAAGTGCCGTAGGGGTCCGAATTCCGGCGACGGTGCTGCTGCGAGAGATTCGCGAGCGCGGCTACCGTGGCGGGCTCACACAGCTGAAGGTCTTCGTGCAGTCGATCGTACTGCCGCGGCGGGAGGATCCACTCGTTCGGTTCGAGACCGAGCCAGGACATCAGATGCAGGTTGATTTCGTGGTGTTCAAGCGCAGCGGCGAGCGGCTCAGTGCCTTCGTGGCGACCTTGGGCTATAGCCGCATGAGTTTCGTGCGGTTTGTGACGGATGAGACCTGGCCGACGGTGAAGGTGTGCTTGGAGGCGGCCTTCGGCTATTTCGGCGGCGTGCCGCGCGAGGTGCTCTTTGACAACATGAAGACGGTGGTGCTCGAGCGCAATGCCTACGGGCGTGGCCAGCACCGGCTGCATTCTGGATTGCTCGCGCTCTCCCATGATCTGGGGTTCGTGGTGCGGCTATGCCGGCCGTACCGGGCGAAGACCAAGGGCAAGGTCGAGCGCTTCAACCGATATCTTCGCGAGAGTTTCTATAACCCACTGGTGACGCGGCTGCAGTCATGCATGCCGCTCGACGCGGCAACAGCCAACGTCGAAGTGCTCAAGTGGCTACGCGACATCGCGAACGTCCGTACTCACAAGGGGACGGGCTGCCGGCCGCTTGACCGATTGGCGGTTGAACAACCGCTGATGTTGCCCTACGAGACATCGCTCGTGCCGTTGGAAGTCGCTGCCGGCGTGCGCCTGCATGTGCCCCTGCCGGTGGAGAGCCTACAGCACCCGCTGTCGGTCTATGCAGAGCTCATGAGCGCGGGGGTGCCGGCATGAATCTGCAGAGCGAACACATCGGCCAGCTGTGCCGACAGCTCAAGCTTGATCGGGTCCTCGCCGAATACGCGGCCGCGGCGCAGACGGCCGTGCGCGACAAAGCGAGCTTCACCGACTTCCTGGAGACAGTACTCAAGGCTGAGTCCGATTTCCGCGCCGAGAGAACCCGGCAAATGCTCGCCAAGCTCGCGGGCTTCCCGACGGTGAAGACCCTGGAAGCGTTCGACTTCGGCTTTGCCGTAGGTGCGCCCAAGGCGCTCATTACCGAGCTCGCCACACTGGCCTTCGTCGAACGGGCCGAGAACATCGTTCTCCTGGGGCCCTCCGGCGTGGGCAAGACGCACCTGGCGATTGCGCTTGGGCTGCGTGCCACTGCTGCATCCATTAAGACGCGGTTCATCACCGCGGCGGACCTGATGCTTCAGCTTCAAAGCGCAAGCCGCCAAGGTCGCTTCGCAAACTATCTGAACCACGCGATTCTCGGGCCGCGGCTGCTCATCATCGATGAGATCGGGTATCTGCCCTTCGGGCGTGAAGAAGCGAGTCTGTTCTTCCAGGTGGTAGCCAAGCGTTATGAGCGCGGCTCGATCGTGCTTACATCCAATCTGCCATTCGCGCAATGGGCGAGCGCGTTTGCCGAAGACGCCACGCTGACAGCGGCGATGCTCGATCGTCTGCTGCACCATGCGCACATCGCGCAGATCCAGGGCGACAGCTATCGGCTGAAGGACAAACGCAAAGCCGGCGTGATTAAGAAAACCGCTTCGGACTCATCGAAGTGATTCGTGCAAAGCGCATTCTCGCGGATACTTCACGGTGCTTACCCATGCAGCGGACCGAACATTCATCCTAATGCGTTTGGTAGTAGAGTCCTCGACGAGATATGCGCTTACAAGGTCCCAGGTGGGTCAAATTTACTTCGACCGAAACACACCAAAGTGGGTCAGATTTAAACCGTCGTTGACACAGAGTCCTGGTTTCTCGCGTGTCCCCGAAATTGGGCCATGCGACTTAGTGTGTACCGGCCGGCCGTTTGATCAGACGGGCAGTCTCGTTAACTCCTGAACGCGCCCAGCGGATAACGTGCTACTGGTCAGATGTGCGCGAATTGTGCGCTTCGGGTGGGGTCGGGGAGGGCAACAGCATCAACATGATTGCCCCTACCGCGAATCCTGCGGCGCCAAGCAGCATGACGACGCTATAACTGCCGAGCGAATCGTACGCCAAGGCGGCGCCGAACGCGCCCACTACGCGCCCAAATAAAGCGAAGGAATTCGACGTCGCGTTGATGCTGCCATAGTGTGCGCGACCGTAGGTGTCCGCGACCCATGCCGCTTGCAGCGGCAACATAGCGAGACCAATCCCCCAGAAAATCGCGTACACCCAGACCAATTCACTTAACGTCGGTCCTGTCAGGGCGAGCGCCAAGAGAGCCAGTCCGCCAGCGATCGCCAGGAGATTGAGCAACCATTTCTTGCTGTAAATGTCGCCCATCCAGCCAACGGCTATGCGCGATGGAATGTTGATTATCAGAGAAAGGCTGAGGGCCGCGGTTGCTGTCACGGGGGCCACCCCTTGAGACAGCATGTGCGGCATCTGGTGCACCTGGGTGATGCCCATGCCGACATAACGCAGGAAGATGGCCGCGGTGAATAGCCAGAATGGCATATGTCGCAGCGCCTCTGCCAAAGTGAATTCGCGCTCGAGAGGAGGCGGCCCGGGCAAGGGGAGCGACTGGGTGCTGCTCAGAGGCCGCGTTTTTGTCGGCGCGGCTCGTTGTACCACGCCTGCTTCTAGGGAAAGTTCGTTCTGCTCTGGTCTATGCCGCATGAAAGGAGCTACCACCGCCGTGAGAACCAGCGCGGTTGCCCCCAGGCTCATCGCGCTGACTCGCCACCCATAAGCTTCTGTCAGCGCGCTCATGATGGGGATCAATATCAGGCCAGCACCCCCGGAACCGGTGAAGTAAATGCCCAATGCCAAGGATCGTCGGATTTTGAACCACTGCGCAATCGCGGCGGACCCGGTAGACGGTCCGAGCGCCCCGTTAATTCCGGTACCCACGAGCAGCACGAAGTACGCGACAAAAGCCGTATAGCTATGAGCAGTGGGGATCAGCAGCCAACCCAATCCGCCGACTAAGCCGCCGCTGGCAAACAGCAATCGCGACCCGTATCGGTCGAAGCATCGCCCGAACCAGGGCCCCAGCATCAGGCCCCAGGTTAGCGACAACGCCCAGGCAATGGTAATGCTCGTACGGCTCCAGCCAAATTCCTTCGCCAGCGGATTGACGAACACTGTGAAACCCCACGTGAAAGCCGCCTGGTTCAGCATGTACATGATCCACGCACCGGCGACGATTACCCATCCATAATAGAAGCCCGGCGGGTGTGTGCGTCGTATTGCCATTGGTTATCTTTGCCTAGTTACGAAAGGCGCGACAGGAACTGGGTATCGCAGCCTGGGGTTCCCAAGCCGCGGTGAAGTGCTGGTAATTCGCTCCAGTAATCGCGCCGGTTGGGAATGAAAACGCACGGCAGCAGAGATGAGGGCGCGTGGCCAGCGATGCGGTTCAAGGATCCTTAAGAAATTCGGCCGACCGAAGAAACCAAGTCCCTCTCTCTGGTGGCACTGTGCACCAAAAGAGAGGAAAAATGCTTCGGCGAAGACCGAAGCAAGCGAACAACGGTAACGTGCAGACCTCTGCGTCGCACTCGTGATGAATCGAGGAACCGTTACGCTGTACCGTGCACCGCTCTTATGACTTCAGCGACTGCATATACGACGAAAAGGACTTCGTATCCAGAAGCTCGGCGCGATGCAGCCGCGCAAGTCGCTCCAGATGTCGCTCTCCTTTAGGTGTCAGTCGAATCTCGACCTGACGGCGGTCCTCTGCGCTCACTTTGCGTTTGACCAACCCGAGCTTCTCGCAGCGAGATACAAGCGCAACAGTTCCATGGTGATGAGATTGAAGTCTTTCCGCGAGTTCACCGACCGTGGCCCATTCGCGTGCCGGGTATCCCTTGACGTGCAGCATCAATAGATATTGCAGCGGAGTGATGCCTTCATTGCGCACGATTTCTTCGCTAAAGCGCAGAAAACGACGCATTTGATAGCGGAAATCGGAGAGCGCTTCGAAATCTTTCTTTCTTAAAATCATTGAGGCTCCGAGGATCTACGCTTTCGTAAAGTTCGGTTGATTCGGCAGCTGCGATGGGGAGAATACGCCTGCGCTCGAGGCTGCACGTGAATGTTGGGGCGCGACACCTTGCCGCGCCTCGTGCATTAGCGTTAACGAACGGCCAATATTCGCGGCGCGCGCGAACCATTCTTCTGCCGTATCTAACGGCAGATGGCTGTTCAGCGTGGTTCGAAACAAGGTCAACCAATCCACGAGCAATTCAGGCGTAAATCCGGCCATCGCATGCTTGTGAGCCACCTGATATGGCTTATTGCGATATGGACGTCCGCCAAGCGTCACCCACCAGAAATGACTGAGGTGCGTCTTATGCTCCTTCCAGTCCTCTACGATGCCGAACGGCCTCGCGAGCGTAGGATGTCCCTGGACGCGATCATAGAAGTCGCCGACGACGGCTTTGACCTTGTCGAGTCCTATATCAGCGGCAATGTCGCGCATTACGAATATCCTCAGTTCACCCTAGTGCGTCAGCGTCGCGCCGCTTTGTAGCCGGGCTTCTGCGTCGGCGCTGATCCGCTCGACCAGCGCCGCCGCGCCTTCCACGTTCTTGATCAGGTCGGCCGCCTCCCCGGCCCAGATAAGGGCGGTATCGTAATCTCCTGCGGCGGTCGCAACCTGATATGCGATGCGTTCGGTATCAAGGGCGGCAGCCAAGTCGCTGTGGCGATCGTCCCACCGTTGCATGAATCGATTGCGAAGCGCTCGTCCGGGAAACTCCGCAGGCCACGCGTATCCGCGGATGATATCGAACACGCGCGTGCGTGCAGTGTCGTCCCCGCTTGCCTGGACTATCCGCTCCTTTGCTGAATGCTCGCCCAGTGCTTCTAGCGAGGCATAGAAGCGAGTCCCCATCAAAGCGCCATGTGCTCCAAGCATCAGCGCTGCTGCGAGACCACGACCGTCGGCGATCCCACCGGCTGCGATAACGGGAACCGGCCCCGTGGCATCTACGACGGCAGGCACCAACGGAAGGGTACTCCGGGCCCCGCTGTGTCCTCCGGCCTCATTACCCTCGGCCACAATGACGTCAGCCCTTGCATCGAGTGCCACCTGTGCTTGTGTCACGGTTTGAACCTGGCAAATCAGCTTGCAACCCGCCCTCTTGATCGCCGGTGCGTAAGGGCGGGGATCGCCGAATGAGAGCATGAACGCGTCAGGTCGGTAGCTTAGGGCGAGGTCGAGCACGCTCGCGTCGATCGACCAGGTAATGAGTCCAACGCCCCAAGGCCGGCTGGTCTCGTGCTTGACACGCGATAACTCTGTGCGCAGCCATGCAGGATCACCATAACCTCCACCCACGAGCCCTAATCCTCCGACATTCGAGACCGCAGCCGCTAGATGACCGCCCGACACGCCGCCCATCGGTGCGAGCACGATTGGATGCCGTAAGTCGAACATCTGCGTCAGTGCGGTGGTGATCATGTTCGTGTCCTTCGAAGGTCGGTCAATAACGAAACGGTCGGACTCAGGGATTCAATTGACGATGCCATAATATATCATACCGTGATATAATGGACCGTAACGCAAGCACTACGACTATCGCCGCATTCCTCGAGGGTTGCATGAGCAAAGTCGACTCTGAACAATTTGCCGATTGAATATGCAAACCCTTATCGATCAGGCTCTTTCCGAGGTTCTCATCGCCGGGGCACCGGATGCGATGATCTTCGCCAATCGCGATGGGCTTATCCAGGTCTGGAATGGCAGTGCCGAGGCGCTCTTCGGGTTCGCCGCTGCGGAGGTGATAGGTGAGAGCCTGAATGTGATCATCCCGGAGCGGCTCCGCAGCGCCCATTGGCAGGGCTTCCATACGGCGATTACGACGGGTATCGCGAAGTACGTGGGTAAGGTGTTGACCACCCGTGCCGTCCACAAAAACGGAAGCAAATTGTATGTGGACTTGAGTTTCGCCCTTATCAAGGATCAAGCCGGCGGCGTGATCGGGTCGTTGGCGATTGCGCGGGATTGCACCAACCGGTATTTGTCGGATAGGGCGCTGCGGGCGCGCGTTTCTGAGCTGGAGGCGAAGCGACAGCTCCAGTCGTAGCTCTTGTAGTGCCGGTCGGAAAGAAACGCCATCTCGCAAGGAGATTGCCATGCTAGTCGAAGTCAAGCCGGTCGATCGTGAAAGCGGTGCGTTGTCTGATTCCGAACTAGCGTATGCCATCGCATCAGGCGATCATGAGGCGTTTCGCGCTCTCATGCGCAAATACAACCGGCTTTTGTATCGGACCGCGCGCAGTATCCTGAAAGACGACGCCGACGCGGAGGATGTACTTCAGAACGCCTATCTGCTCGTATATCGCGGCATCAGCAAGTTTCGCGGAGAGGCGGGTTTATCAACCTGGCTCGTGCGTGTGGTTATCAATGAAGCCCTTGGTTGCTTGCGGAAGCGTTCGCGCTCAGCACACGTCATCAACCTGGAAGGTAGTGAGCTCGACGCCGCGGTCGAAGCGGAGGCCGATCGCAATTGGGACAAAGGCGAACGACCGGAAGACGGATTGATGTGCGCGGATGCTCAGCAGCTCATCCAGGCAAAGGTTGATGAACTGCCGCTCGCGTACCGCGCTGTGTTTGTACTGCGGGCGGTCGAGGAATTGTCGGTGACGGAAACGGCCGAAGCACTGCAAATTCCGGAGGCAACAGTCCGGACTCGCTTTTTCAGAGCGAGAACACGGCTTAGAGAATCACTTTCTGTCGATGCGGTCGGTGCTCTCGACATGGCCTTCCCCTTTGCTGGAGCCCGGTGCGACGGTATTGTCGCGCGTGTGATGGCGGCTATATCGGCGGACGCACTGATCCTTGAACCACTCGCCTAATTCGAATTGACGGCATACGTTAGTCCGCAAGGGGGGTCGTCAGCCGCTCGCGGCCGAGGCTCTGGCCGTACTGCGGGATCTTGTGTCGCGAGTCGGCCCGCCTAAAACAGCATTTGCGCTGTCGGGAACGCCCAGCCGGGCTTGCGCATCCAATCAATACGAGCCTCGGTTATGAGAATTCCTGCCTCCAACGTCAGGTTGAAACGCGCGTACGCGCGGGCTAGCCCGTCGGATGGCATTCGAATCCTGATTGATCGGCTATGGCCGCGTGGCCTTTCGAAGGCCGATGCAGCCATCGATCAATGGGCGAAGGACCTCTCGCCCAGTACGGCTTTGCGTGAGTGGTTTGGCCACGATCCTGAAAGATGGGACGAGTTTCGAAAGCGCTATGCGGTTGAGGTGCACGGGCAGTCGGCGCGACTCGCACAATTGCGCGCCTTGGCGCTAGCGGGCCCAATCACGCTGGTGTTTTCTGCTCGCGACGAAGCACACAATGACGCCGTGGCGTTGAGAGACTTCATCTTGCGGCGGTGGCCTAAGCGGTCACATACAAGACGCCGGCAATGACGCACGGCACGGATCGAAGGCCGGTGTTCTTCGATCTTCTCCACATTCAGATGCCAGTCGGCGCACTCACCTCCATCACCCACCGGGTGACGGGCGTGCTTCTGGCAATCAGCGCTCCATTTACGATTTATCTCCTGGACCTTTCCGTGCAAAGCCCGGAGGGTTACGCCGAGGTCATTGCTTTGTTCGATAGGTGGTACGCCAAGTGCGGCTTCGTCCTTTTGATCTGGTCGCTTACTCATCATCTGTTGGCTGGCATTCGACATCTGTTGAGCGACATCGACGTTGGCTCGCTGCTGCCGGCAGCACGTCGCAGCGCGTGGATCGTGAACCTGACTGGCCTCGCGGTCGCGCTCCTCGCCGCCGGGGTATTGCTGTGAGAAAAGCCGTCACGGGGCTCCGCGCGTGGCTCGTGCAGCGGGTCAGCGCCGTCTACATGCTCCTGTTCATCCTGTATCTACTGGCGCACTTCATTGTGGATCCGCCTCGTTCGCACCTCGCGTGGCGGGGCTGGATATTAAGTCCCGCGGTGAGCATCGTCTCGTTCATCTTCTTTGCCGCGTTATTGACGCATACCTGGATAGGGCTTCGGGACGTAGTCATGGATTACGTTAAGCATCCGGGCATGCGCGTGTTCGTGCTCGCGATACTGGTTGCCGGCCTGTTAGCGATGGGCGGATGGACTGCGCGGATTCTGCTGTTGGTACACAACTAAGGCAGGACTAAAGCCAGTAGGCGAGGAAAGCCCCCATGAAACTGTCGATTTTCCGTTTTGATCCTGAACGCGATAAGAAGCCGTATATGCAGGACTATGAGATCGACCTGCAGCCTATGGACCGCATGCTGCTCGACGTCATCATTCGCATCAAGGAACAGGACGATACCCTCACCTTCAGAAAATCCTGCCGGGAAGGGGTATGCGGCTCCGACGCAATGAACATCAATGGTCGCAACGGGCTGGCCTGTATTACCACTGTGCGCGAACTAAAGGAGCCCGTGACGTTGCGCCCCTTGCCGAGCTTCCCCGTCATTCGCGATTTGGTAGTCGATATGACGCGATTCTTCAAACAGTATCACTCAATCAAGCCGTATCTGATCAACGACGAGCCTCCACCCGAAAGGGAACGGCTGCAATCTCCGGCAGATCGTGACAAGCTGAATGGGCTGTACGAGTGCATTTTGTGTGCATGCTGCACCAGCCAGTGTCCGTCGTCTTGGTGGAATCCCGATAAATTCGTCGGCCCAGCAGGGTTGTTACAGGCCGATCGTTTTATCGCCGACAGCCGGGATCGGGCGACACAGGAACGGCTCGATGATCTCAACGATCCGTACCGGCTGTTTCGGTGCCGCACGATCATGAACTGTACAGAAGTTTGTCCGAAGGGTCTCGTTCCGTCCCGTGCGATCGAGAAGATCAGACTGATGATGGTCAAGCAGTCGGTTTGAGCCGCGCGGCTCGTTGGCACGGCGTGCCCGACGCGAGAGGAATGGAGATGCCCTGGCGATACTCGACGCGCCCAAACCGCCACTGCGGCGGCTGTGTCTCTCGCAGCGCGCTTAAGCCTTAATCCACAGGTCGTAAGCCATTCGGCTGCGCGGGAACGGCCGGAAGCCCGTTTGCATCTAATTGATCGAACCGTTGAGAAACCGCAAAACATTTTGACCCAGCTCCCGCCCTTGACGACCCACCCCGGGCTCACCGACACACTTCTCGTACAACGGGTGGCTGGCGGCGATCGCGCGGCGTTAGAGACACTTATCCGGCAATACAACCGCAGGTTGTTTCGCTTGGCACGCGTCATTCTCAAGGACGATTTGGAAGCCGAAGCGGCGTTGCGGGAAGCGTTCGTCGCAGCCTATTCGACGTTCAACACATTTGGCGACGATTCGAGTCTGTCGTCCTGCCTCACGCGGATTCTCGTCAACGAATCCCTGGGAAGGCTAGACAGGCAAGAGAGCGACAGAGTCGTAATTCCATTTTCGCCCGCAGTTCATGATCCACATGAAACCGAACAGGCTGCCGCAATCAGTGAAAGCCTGAAACCACCCGGGGACGCAACGTTGCTTGCAGAGATAAGAGAGCTGCTCGAGGAAAAACTCGACGAGCTGCCGATTGCATTCCGGATCGTCTTCGTGATGCGGGAGCTGGAAGAGATGACGGTCGAGGAGACCGCCGAATGCCTCGGCATTTCTGAAGCAACCGTGCGCGGTCGTCTGTCTCGGGCTAAATCCTTATTCCGCACATTGCTCGAACGCGAGATCGACGTGGTGCTGCAAGACGTATTTGCTTTCGGCGGGGAGCGCTGCGAGCGCACCGTCGAGGCAGTGCTGGGCCGTATTACGAAAGACACAAATCACACCTGACTTTAAAGGAGCACTTACATGAAAGCAGCAGCGTTTATTGCAGCAAGCCTTTTCGCGTTGGTATCTTCGGGCGTATCGGCACAAACTGCGGGGCCGAATGACGCGGAGATCGCCGCTATCGTCGTCACGGCAAACCAAGTCGATATCGACGCGGGAAAGCTGGCGAAGTCGAAATCGGGAAACAAGGAAGTAAAGGAATTCGCTCAACGGATGATTACCGATCACACCGGCGTTAACAAAGCGGCCGTCGAGCTCGTGACAAGACTTAAAGTCAAGCCCGAAGAGAACCCCACCAGTAAGAGTCTGAAGGCCGGGGGCGACGACACGCTCAAGCGGCTGAAAGGGCTCAAAGGCGCGGGATTCGACAAGGCATACGTCGATAACGAGGTGACCTATCATCAGACCGTGCTCGACGCGCTCGACAAAACTCTGATCCCGAGCGCGAAAAACGAGGAGCTGAAGGCGCTGCTGGTGAAAGTCCGCCCAGCCTTCGTCGCGCACCTGGAGCACGCGAAGCACATTCAAGCGTCGTTCAAAAAGTAGATGCGGGCGCCATACGGATCGAAGGCCGTGACGAGATCGCTCGTCGCGGCCGTGCTGGTCTCATTCGCGTGCCTGCTGCAGTCGGGCGCCAATGCGCTCGCCGCATCGACTACGCACACGGTTGTGATCGCGGAGATGAAGTTCGTTCCTGACACGCTCACGGTGGCCCCGGGCGATACCATCGTCTGGGTCAACAAGGATTTCTTTCCGCATACTGCAACGGCGCAGAACAAAAGCTTTGATTCGCGCGAAATTGCCATGAGCAAGTCTTGGAAATACGTCGCTACAAAGAAGGGTGCGTTCCCCTATATCTGCACCCTGCACCCGACGATGAAGGGAAGCCTCATCGTCAAATGAGCCTCGGACGCACGCGTCTGGTCATGGCGCCTGCCGCAATTGCGGAACCAAAGGCCATCACGGAGAATGCCCAGAACCACGCCGATGCGTTCGCCACACCACCTGCACCTTTCAAGGCCAGCCCTACTGCCAAGGGACCAAGAAATCCGCTCGTGAAACCGAGCAAGCCAAACAGCGTCAGCGCGGCAGCGCGAATATCTGGCGTCGACGCCGCAATAACGCCTCCATTGATCGCTCCGGCATCACCGTAACTGGTTGCCCCGTGCACCAGGAGTAGGATGAGGACGAGTGCATAAGGGCTTGCTGCCAGCCATCCCAACATTAGACAGACGCAAACCGATGCAAGTGAGACAAGACGCACCATCTGCTTGCGTCCGAACCGAAAAGCCAGTTCGGCAATGCCGAGACTCACTGGCACGGCGATCAACGCCGATATGCCCGCCAAGACAGGCGGTGCCCATACCGACTCCGGATTGCCGTTCAACCCGGCGTTGAATGCAAGGAAAGGTACGAACCATACCCGGATGGCAAAAACCTCCCAGGTGTTGCCGGCGTAGGCGATGACGTAGCGCATCACCTCTGGCTCTTTCATTGCTGCGCGGAAATCCGGGAACCAGCGGATTGATTTGGTTTCGGCGCCTTCATGTGAAGGACCGATCAGAAGCAGAAGTGGCACCGAGAGCATCGCTCCCGTTCCTGCTCCGACAAATGCCGCCGGCCACCCATAGGTTCCGCCAAGCAGCCCCGCGATAAGGAACGATCCGCCGCTCCCAATCGCATAGGCCGCACTGTAGAACGCCCCGGCACGGGCCTTGGTGGAACCTTCGAGACGGTCGACCATGAGCATCATGCCGACGATATGGATACCGGAAAAGCCGACGCCGGCCACGAACCGCAGGAGGACAGCCGACCAGAAACCAGTGGCGACGAAAGCGAAGGCAAAGGATGCAAGTCCCGCAATCGCCCCCGAGACCGCGTAGACCGTCCGTCTGTCGATCCGATTTGCGGCGCCGGAGAGAAACGGCAGTCCTGCGGCGTATCCCGCGAAATAGATGCCACCCAACCAGCCGATTTGTGCGGCATCGAGTGACCATTGAATGGCTAGGTCGACGATTACGGCAGGAACGGCCATGATCGAGACCTGGCTCAGGATCAAGCCGAATGACAGCGCTGTGATGATGCGCGCAGGCCGCCGGGTCAGTGGCGCCATCTCAGAAGTTATCTCCCCACTCAAAGCGAACGCGCCCTTTTTAGCTGTTACCCATCGTCATTCTCTTAGGCACTGTGCACGAAATTGAGGAGAAATGCTTCGGTGAAGACCGAAGGATTCAAACAACGAACGGCGCAAGCGCCGGTGGCCGCCGTCCGATGCGCTGTCACGGCGTCGAACTCCTCTTGCCTGCGATTAGGTGACGACGACCTGCGCGCCTTCCTTCTGGAACAAGTGTCCCGGCACCCACTCCCGAGCACTACGCCGCACGTCCCATGTTCCAGCAACGTACTTGCGCGACTTCTCGACCTGCGCATCACCATCAGAACCCCTGTAGACGATGTTCTACGACGCGTTCCCGCTGCCGCTTGCAGCGGCCGGTCGTGCAGCTGACGCACCTTCGTAATGCTTTCATCTGCTCCGGGAACATTTTCCAAGTTGGCTCGTTTAACGGTGTGAGCAGTGCGGTAATGCCGCACGGCAAGACATTCGAGATCCCATCAAACTGGAGAATGATCATGAACACACTCAAGCGCAATCCCTTCAAGCGTTCGATCATTGCAGTGGCCGTTGCCCTTGCGTTTGGCTGGACAGCCGCGGCACAGGCGCATTGCGACACGCTCGACGGGCCGGTAGTGGAAGCCGCGCGCAAGGCGCTCGACACGAACAACCCGAATCTGGTGTTCGCGTGGGTGCAGAAGGCCGATGAGGCTGAAATCCGCCACGCCTTCCAGAAAGCGAGTGCGGTGCGCAAAGCAGGCGGCGAAACGAAGGCGCTTGCGGACCAGTACTTCTTCGAGACCCTCGTGCGCGTACACCGCGCTGGCGAAGGCGCGCCCTACACCGGCCTCAAGCCCGCCGGCAAGCCGGAACCGGCGATTGCAGCGGCAGACAAGGCGATCGAAACCGGGAAGCTCGAACCGGTTGCCAAGCTCGTGACGGAACGCGCGCACAAGGGGCTGGACAAGCAGTTCCACGAGGTCGTGTCGAAGAAGAAATACAGCCCGAACGACGTGGCGGCCGGCCGGGCTTATGTCGGCGCGTATGTCGAATACGTGCACTACGTCGAGCGGCTGTACGATGCGGCCGGAACCACCGCAGCCGCGGGACCGCAGGCGAAACCGGTAGCGCACGAGCATTAGGACAAGGGGAGGTCACGCTTGCCCGCCGCTCGCGTCTGGAACTGAACCTTCTTATGTTGCGCCAGGAACCGGCTTCGCCCCTCTGGGCGAAGCCGGCGCCCTTTGATGCGGCTCAGTGCAGCCCGACTGGCGTCGCGTTATCGTTGCAGTATCGCTGGAACTTGCAGCTTCCCCGATCGTTTAATCACCGTGACCGACGAGCTGCCGGACGAGCGCGAGTGGGTGCGGCTCGCGCAGGCAGGCGATCGCGTGGCGTTCGCACATCTGGTGCGGCGTCACCAGGACGCCGTGCACCGTTTCATCCTGCGCATGCTCGGTTCGCACGAAGAGGCGCTGGAATTGACACAGGACACTTTCATCAAGGTATGGCAGGCGTTGCCGCAGTGGCAGCCACAGGCGCTATTCAAGACCTGGATATACCGGATCGCGTCGAACACGGCGATGGACGCCTTGAGGAGACGCAAAATCGTGGAGATGGTACCGCTCGAGGAAGACTATGATGCGCCGGCGTCCGGGCCCGGCCCGGAGATGCAGCTTCAGTCGCGGCAGCGGTTGCAGTTGCTGGAAGCCGCCTTGGCGGCTTTGCCGGCGGAACAACGCGAGGTAATCCTGCTCCGGGAAATCGAAGGTCTCTCATATGCGGAGATCAGCGGGGCGCTCAATGTACACGAGGGCACCGTGAAATCGCGGCTCGCCCGTGCGCGCGAGACCCTGGCTTCCGCCGTTCGGGAGAGTGAAACATGAAACGAGATACACCACACGATTGCCCCCGCGTCGAGGCGCTCTCGCTGTTAATCGATGGCGAGATTTCCGGAGCCGCGCTCCGGGAAATCGAGGCGCACGCGGCCTCGTGCCCGATCTGCGGCACGACCCTCCGTGATTTCCGCGGTTTGCGCAGCGCGTTCAGTGCGCTTGGCAACAGTCCCGCTGGCGTAGACATCGCCGCGCTCATTGATGCGCGGCTGCCGCCGCGCGCGCCGCCTCGCGCAGCGGTGCGTCCCTCGCGCCCGCGGAGTGGCTGGCGTTGGCAGCTTGCGCCTGCGGGGGTCGCTGCGGCGGGCTTGCTGGCCGCGGGCGCGTATCTCGGCATGCTGCTCGGGGGCGGGGCTGCGGTCAGTGCCGCGCGGCCGCCTGCAATCGCGGTCTTCGACACCGTGCCACCCGGCGGATTGTGCGCGGCGCCGATCTGCTATGGGCGAGGGAGGTGAAATGAGTGGCTCGAGCCTGAAGTACGCGCTTACGCTATCGCTGCTGCTCAATGCCGGGTTCATCGGCGCAGTCGGCTACCAGGTGATGAAGTACCGCGGATTGCCGCCCGTGTTCACCGCGGCTGCGCAACCGGACGCCGCCGACTACCTCAAGCTCACTCCGGGGCAACGCGAGCGATGGCACACCCTCGAGGCGGATTTCATGCGCCAGTATGAGGCTGATGCGAAGGAAATCGCCGCACGCCGCGAGAAGCTTATCCGCGGCATTTTCTCGGAGCAACCGACAGCCGAGCGCATCGAAGCCGAGCGCGAGGCCATCGCCCGGCTGCAGACCGAGCAGCAGCGGCGGGTGATCGCGCAGCTTCTGAAGGAGCGCGAAATCCTAGATCCCCACCAGCGTACCGCGCTCGCGGACTTTCTGCTCCGGCAAGCGCCCTCGGTCACACCCATCGAGCAGGTGCACCGCAACTGACCCGCGACGGCCGCACGCAGGGTACCGCATGAATCTGCCGGGTTCGCATGCAGCATGTCTTGGGGCGCCTGTTCACGTTCCCAGGCTTCAACGGGGCGCCGGTCGGAGCTCACGTAACGCGAGGGCCGGAGCGCAGCGAAACCAAAGGCCGGCGCCGCCGGAGCGACGCGATCGCGAAAGGCACGGTCCATGCGTTCCGGTCCGTATGCGCGCAAGAACTCTGCCGCTCACGTGCCCAGCCTCCGAATTCCAGCGGACGTGATCGCCGACCTTTAATCTTTCGCTCATGATGACGTGCCCGCGCGGGCGGATTGCGTTTCACGTGCCGCGATCGTTCTCTCGAATTCGACTTCAGCATGCAGCCCTTCGAGATCTCTGTGGATCACGGCCACCGCCAGCTTCTGGCCGACGCGTCTATAGGTGATCGTGCAGTCGCGCGCGTCGAGCTGTCCCTCGATTGAGGCGTTGTCGAATCGTTCCGCGTGACCGACGTACGCGAGGCCGAAATCGTATTGCTCGGTCCAGAAGAATGGGACAGCATCGAACCGTTCCCGTCGACCCAGAATGTTACGTGCGGCCGTCTGCCCCTGGCGTTGGGCGACCACCCAGTGTTCGACGCGGATGCGCTCGGCTGTGAGTCGATCCGGCCAGCGCGCAATATCGCCAGCCGCGAAGATTCCGGACACGCTCGTTTCGAGGTACTCGTTCACCGTGACGCCACGATCAATGGCAAGACCCGCCTGTTCGGCGAGTGCAATCGATGGCCGTACGCCGACGCCAATGACGACCAGATCGGCAGGGATGTTCTCTCCGCTCTTCAAGGTGACGCTGCGCTCGTCGATCGACGTGGCAGTCGTGCCGAGATGGAAGGTGACACCGTGTGCTTCATGGAGCTTGCGGATGAAATTACCGACCTCCGCACCGAGCACCTTCTCCATGGGGCAGGTCTCCAGTCCGACGACGTGCACGTCGATGTTGCGCGCACGAAGCGATGCGGCCACCTCGAGACCGATGAAGCTCGCGCCAATCACCACGGCACGCTTCGAAACCAGGGCACTAGCGACGAGCGCGCGGCTGTCGCCCAGCGTGCGAAGATAGTGGACGTGGGGGAGATCTCCACCGGGCAACGTGAGCCGCACTGGCTCCGCGCCGGTCGCGAGCAGCAGCGCATCGTAGGCGTGGAGCCCGCCGTTCGTGAGCTGCACCTCCCGCTTCGCCGTGTCGATCGAGGCGACGCGCGCCCCGAGCTTCAAGTCAATGCTGTGCTCCTTGTAGAACTCAGGCGAGCGAAGCGGAATCCAGTCCTCGGGCGCGCTTCCCGCGAGGTAGTTCTTCGAAAGATTCGGCCGATCGTAGGGCCCCGATTCGTCTGCGCTCAACATCGTGAGGCGACCGGCGTAGCCCTCCCGGCGAAGCGTTTCCGCGGCGGCGTTGCCCGCCGCTCCGCCACCCACGATGACCACCGATTCGGGCATCTTGGCGGTGGCAGAAGGCGCCGGCCGGCCGGCGCTCTCGAGCTTTTCCCGGACGAAAGCCTTGCCATCCCGCTGCTCGACGCGCCAGCAGGAGACGGGGTTCAGTGCCGGCGCCCGTAGCGCCTCACCGGTGCGCAGACTGAAACAGGCATGATGCCAGGGACAGCGTACCGTATCGTCGACAAGAAGTCCTTCGGCAAGGGGGCCGCTGTAGTGCGTGCAAACGGCGCCAATTGCGAAGAGCTCATCGCCGCGACGCACGAGAATCAACGGTTCGCCCTCCGAGTGGCCGAGCAGCATAGAACCTTCGGCCAGGCGCGAAAGCGCCACGCCTTCCGAGAGATCGGGCCCTTCGAGTTTCGTTTTTTCGTCGCTCATTTCAATCCTTGGTGTTGTGAATGAATTAGCACGAAGACGCCTCACTGAAGCTCGCAATTGCTTCGTGAACATCGGGCGCAAGCTCTTTTCGTACTCAGCGCGGCATTGCGTGCCAATTCCTGAAATCCTGGAATGGACCCCAGCGTTCGATTGCCGCGATCTTCAGTCAATTAGATGATGGCAGGCAGTGGCCAGTTCCACAAATCGTGTCCTAATGGAATGGTCCGCGAGACGCTCAAGCACTTATATCACGTCATGATAGAACGACTGAGACCGCGTGTTGTCACAGGAATCATGAACCGCCGTCGGACTAGGAGATGATCATATGGGTGAGCGACACATACAGAGCAGTGGGTCGAGTGATGAACAGATACGAAAATACTTGAACGAGCACCTAGTTCACGCCTCTCGCCATCCGGCGCTCCTCGATGTGATATTCGAAGTGAAGGACGGCAACGTGACGTTGTCTGGCACGGTGCCGCATAGCGTCATGAAACAGGCGATCGAAGAGACGGCGGCTGGCTGTCCCGGTGTGACACACGTCGAAAACAACTTACAGGTTGCGTTGATCGCTGCCTGGCCTGAGCCGACTTAGCGAGGAGCCTCCCGATTACGGGTACGACCGGACCTTCATCTGCAAAGCAACGGGGAGCTCGCCCCTCGATTCATCTATCACGCATTCCGGAGGCAGCCGTACTTTGAATGCACTGCCCTGATTCACCGCGCTGTCGACGGTGATCCTGCCCCCGATAAGCTTGACGAGGCGCCGGCAGATCGCGAGGCCGAGTCCCCATCCGCTGTTCCCGCCTCCATCCGCGTTACGCACCTGCGCGAATTCACTGAAAATCCTTTCGAGCTGCTGCGGTGCAATGCCGATTCCGGTGTCTTGCACGCAGATTGTCACGACGCGATCTGGCATTAACGCGGCCGTCACGGTTACACCACCATGCTCGGTGAAGTTTATAGCGTTGCTTACTAGATTGGAAATCACTCGCTGTAGCTTTATGCGGTCCGTCCGCAGGCAGATTGTTCGTTTCGGCAGATCGACGTTCAACCGTAGCGTTTTCGCTTGAGCGGCTGGATCCAGGTCGTTGCAGATCGAGGCGAGCATTGCATTGAGTGAGAATGTGCTCTCGTGATATTTCACGTGACCGGATTCAAGGTGCGCACTATCTAGCATCGCCGTCAGAAGATCGGCCAATGACAACGCGTTTGCCTGCAGGCGCTGAGCCAGCTGGGGAACTTGCGCCACGAGCGCCGGGTTCTCCGCCGTGCGGCGGATCACTTCAGCCATGAGGTTGATTGTATTAACGGGTGTGCGTATGTCATGCGAAGCGGACGCCAGGAATTGTGTCTTGCGGGCGCTTGCTTCCTCAGCTTCCTTGCTCCGGCGCTCCAGTTCTTCATTTTGGCGGGCGATCTTCTCCTCGTGACTCAAAAGCTCGGTGTTGGCGGTTTCAAGCTGCTCGTTTTGAGTTTTGAGCAGCCGCGCTTGAGCTTCCACGGTGTCTATCGAAACGATCCAGACATGCAGTAGACCCGCGGTCAGCAGCACTGCGACGGCGTCGAACAGTCGATTCACGAAGAATGTCTCGCTTAGCGCGAACATACCTGCTGGAATCTGTACCGCGTACACAACGAATGTTGTGATCGTGAGAGTGGCGGTCAGGGTCCACAACAGCCGCCGGCTTCGGGTCAGTGCGGCGAGCACCAGCGGAAGACCATAGATCGCAGCTACGTCAAGCTCTACCCAGGTGATTACATCGATGAACGCTTCCGCGATCGCGAGGCCGACGGCGAAAACGGCAACGAATGCCATATTGCGAGGGGTAAGCAAAGCCAACGACTGAACTTCCGCGTTCATGCGTCCTCCGATTCCGCAAGTTTCAGAATGCACCGCCACGTTCAAGAGTGGACTATGACGCCGACCACGATAGCGGCGTCCAGGGCGATCCAGCCTATGCATGCGAGGTAGATCGTTTTGTCATGCCTCTGGAGACCGTAAGCGAGCCATAGGCAGGCGGACACTAGATAGGCGCTCCACGACATAATCGAGACGCCGCCGGCGTTGCGGTCAATCCAGATATTCAATACTTGCGGCACTGTCATCAGCATCGTTACCACTGATAGCACTCTGAGCGCTTTCTCAAGACGGCTGGCGGGGGCCACGCCATTCTGTTTGCTAACGGCCGCGCAATCTGCAGGCAGCATCGTCATGGAATTCCTCTCGGTGTTTCAGACCATGGTGGACTTCTCTGAAGTATACGCCAATATATCACGGCATGATATATATGATGTATGACCATATCTGTACCCTCGCACCGGAACGCGTCACGCGTGTACACCATCTAATTGGTACGGCTCCCGATATGTGAATGTTCAAGGTGCGGGGTCTTAGACGGAAACCAATGAGGTGAAATCATGTTACGAAAACGAGCTACTCGCAGATCCGCGGGCAAACAACAGCGCGCGCTGGCCCTCAACAAGCGACCTCGGGTGGTGGCGGTTAACGCGCTTCCGGATGCGCCCGACCAAGTTGCCGCAGCAGGAAGGGTGGAAGCACGTCTGCACAGCATAGTGAAAGAAGCTCTCCGAAACATGGGAGAGGATTGATGAACGCAACAACGGGCCGCGGTCTGTTCCGTCACATTTTCATTGCCACGGACGGCTCACCAATCAGCAATAGGGCCGCGCGGGCGGGAATCGCGCTTGCGAGAGCACTGGGTGCGCGCGTCACTGCGTACTATGCCGTAGACGAGCTTCAGCCGCTTTACGTCGAGGGCTATGTAATGGATCAGGCTCTGTTGGACGACCTCGACGCGCGCGCGAGGGCGCTCGGAGAGAAGCGTGTTGAAGCGATCGCGAAAATGGCGAAGGCAGCAGGCGTGCGTTTCAATGCACTCGTAAGAAAGGCGAACACCGCTTACGAAGGGATCATCGATGCGGCAAGGAGGCAGAGATGCGACGTCATTTTCATGGCATCTCACGGTCGCCGCGGCCTTTCGAGGTTGATGATGGGTAGCGTCACGCAAAAGGTCTTGACGCACTCGAGGATACCCGTCGTGGTATACCGCTAAGGGGACAGGAGCTTGTAGCAGTCGGCCAGGTGTTCCTCATCCTGCGCTTGAGCAGGTACGTCATGTCGTATTTCGCGCATGCTCAACCTGGAGGTGCCGTCTCTCGGTAGTCGAAGATCGTGGCGCCGCTCTGCTTTTCCATCATGTCCAGCACGCGACAGTCCGCGCACATTTGAAGTCCGCGCAAGGCGTCCGGACTGCTGAACATGGAGTGGCCAGCCAGGCGTTTCAGCATTGTGTCGATCATGCTGCGTGTGCCGAATGGCTTGTTGCAACGTATGCAATTGAACGGCTGTGCCTCATTCAGGACGACGGGCGATTTGGCGTCCGGCTTCAGACTGAGTTGCGGGATCATAGTGAGCGCGTCTTCAGGACACGTGTTGACGCACAACCCGCACTGTATGCAGTTGCGTTCGACGAACCTCAACTGCGGGGTCTGTTTGGAGTCGAGCAGTGCGCTGGACGGACATGCGCCAACGCAGGCCATGCATAAAGTGCACGCCGTGCGATCAACCGCGATGCGACCGTAGGGCGACCGCGCCGGAAGCGGAATTACGTCCGCTCTGATGGGTGCGTGCCGAACCAGATGGTCCAGGACGAAATCGAGCGTGCGACGCTTCTCGTTCGAGAGGTTGAAGGTGGCCGGCACGATCGATTCGAAACGTTCGAGTGTCCACAAGGCTCGTTCAGTGTGGGCGCTGTCCGGCGCTTCAATCAATCCGAGACGTCTCGCGCCATAGCCGAGGGCATCGAGGATGACGCCCGTGAATTCGAGCTCGCGCTTGAGCGCGGCGGTATATTCCGCTGACTCGGAACCTGCGCTCAGGATCACGACCTGCGCTGCGCCGAGCGCGAGCGCCCCCAGCAACACATCGGGCCCAAGCGATCCGATATGGACTATCTCGAGCGGGATAACGTGCGCGGGCAGTCCGCGGCTATGGCGTGCGAGGTGCACAAGTAGATCGCGCGCGTCGGTCGTGTTGTGGAAAAGCAGGGATGGTGCGGTGCCGCCAGCGTCGCAATAGGCTTTCAAGGCCGTGCGCATGCGCGTGCCGATATCGGGGACGCGCGGGTATGCATAGGTCATCGCGCCGGATGGACACACAGTCGCGCAGCCGCCGCAGCCCATGCAGAGATGCGGATCGACCTTGATACCGTTCGTGTCAGGGTCTGCGGTGATGGCCGCCGTCGAGCAGACTTCAAGACATGCCGTGCAGCCTTTTATCCCCGAGCGGCTGTGCGCACAGATGCGCTCGTTGTAGGAAAAATACCGCGGCTTCTCGAATTCACCGACCAGGCGGGCGAGCTGCGCGGCCGCAATCGACTGCTCCAGCGGATCGCGCCCTGGCGCGAAATACCCCTGCGGCGGCTGGCTCATGCTAAGCAGCGGCTCGTCGGACAAGTCGAACACGAGGTCGAAACGATCCTGCCGGTTCGTTTCGGCACGCGCGAAATCGATCGCATTCACCTCACCGCATGCGCGCACGCACGCGCGGTGAGCGCCGCAGCGATCCATGTTGACCTGGAACGTATAGTCGATCGCCTGCTCAGGGCAGGCTTTGACGCACGCGCCACACCTCGTGCATAAGTCGAGGTCGATCGGATTTGCCTGCTTCCAAGCGACGTCGAATGCCCCAAGGTGGCCTCGGACGCTTAGCGCAGCCCCTGAAAAGACAGGATAGCGGCGATCGACGGGCATTTCCGCTGAACGCGACGAGCTCGTGAGCAGCACGGTCACCTCGACATCGGCGGCGAGCCGCTCGGCCCATGAGAGCGCGGCTTCGGCCGGCCCGATGACCACGGTCTGTCCGGACGATCGATAGGGCACCACTGAGACCGGTTCCGGATCGGGGAGATCCGCCAATGCCAAGAGCGCGGCCATTTTCGGCGCGGACTGCGCGGCCTGTTCGGACCAGCCGGCGGTCTCCCGGACGTTAACGAAGCGAATTTCGCTCGTAGCGTCCATTTCCTTGTGAAGCTCCGCGAACAAAGGTGCTTCCTGCGTGCACGCGATGAGCAGGTCTTGGCCGGACTTAACGGCTGCTTCAAAGCTCGAGACCTGCCTGCGGCAAAGCTCACTCGATACGGATGGAACTACGTCAAGCTTCAATGCTTGGGCAATCACCTTTGCATCGACCTGCATGGTCCGATTGCAGTTGCAAAGCAGCGCCTTGCAGCGCGTGGTCACAATCCCCAGCCGTCTTTCATCGGTGATGCGGGCGCCCGGGCCGGCGACAAGCCGGGAGCAGGGTGACCACGCTCAGACATGACTTCCTGGTACCAGATGTCGTGATGCTCTTTCGCCCACGTTTCGTCGACGGTGCCGTGACGCATCGCGTCATAGGATCCTTCAAGACCGAGCGTCCCGAGATAGATATGGCCGAGGGACAGCGCCATGAACCCGACCGCGGCCACAGCGTGTATTACGTTCGCAAGCTGCATTGTTTCGCGGCCCTGCCCGAAGTTGGGAAAGTCCAGCACAAGGCCGGTTGCGCTTACGGTGATACCCAGGAGCGTCACGCCAAGCCAGAACCACACTTTCTCGCCTGCGTTATACCGGCCCGCTGAAACATGACGTCCCTTCAGGAAGTCGCCTATCCTGCGCATCCACGTCCAGTCATAGCGCCGGAAGGAGTTCCCGCGGATGTACGTCACGATCATGACGAGCGTGGACACCACGAACAGCGGCCCTACGAAGTTATGCAGGTTCTTGCCGATGAAGGTCAGGAACGAGAAGAGGGTATAACCGACGAGCGGCAAGATCACGTAACGGCCGAACAGCATGAAGATACCGCTGACGGCGAGGATGACGAAGCATGTCGCCGTCGTCCAGTGCACAAAACGCTGCCACGGGGTAAACCGCAGGATTTCGCGCCCGGTCCGCGGCTCGTGCAGCATGATCTTGCCGCGCCACCAGTAGTAAATTCCGATCGCGAGAAACGTCCCCGCCAGGAGCCAGCCGCCATAGACGGTAATCGGTCCATTGCGTACACGGCGCCACAGCTCGCCTTCATTCTGTATGAGTACGCTCGTCTCGATGCCATGCACCTGCGTCGTCTGGTTTGGGTTGACATCGCCGTCACGGACGTCGCGCCAGAAAGGTGCGTTATTGAGCGGCTGCGTCTTCTGCCGTTGTGCCTGGGCAGCTTGCCCTTCCTGCTGCTGCAGGCTGGCCTCCTGTTGCGTGGGAGCAGCCTGTTGCGCAGGCGCGAATGCCGCAGGCATGACCAGAATCACGAGCGCCGTCAGGCAACGCGCCGCACTTCGCCACAGACGGTCCCGGCTTCTCACCCGTGCTGCGTGAGTACTAATTCGCAATTCGCCCATACTCGTTCTGCCTGTGGGTCCGGCCATCGATCGCCAGTTCCCAGTCGTGCTTGCTACCGTTGAAAGGTTGACTCTGCCACGGCAGATTGTCAGGCTTCCCCTGATACGTGCCCTGTTTGTAGACCGTGACCGCGGGCTTTTCGCCGCAACCACCGGCGGCGGCTAGCGCCAATGCGCCTGCGAGCGCGATAGACCAGCACGTGCTCATTTGGACGCTCCTCCGGGCCGTGTCGGCTGCTGTGTTTCGGGCTTGCCATATGCCGTACCCCAACCCCAGACCTCGCTGCCCTTGCCGCGCGTGGTGACGCGCGTGCGATAGATGTCGGCCACGACGTCGCCGTCGCCACCGAGTAGCGCCTTGGTCGAACACATCTCTGCACACGCGGGCAGCTTGCCCTCTGCGATGCGGTTACGGCCGTATTTCTTGAACTCCACCGCGCTGTGATCCTGTTCGGGCCCGCCAGCGCAGAAAGTGCACTTGTCCATCTTGCCGCGCAGCCCGAAGGCGCCGTCTTGCGGGAATTGCGGTGCGCCGAATGGACACGCGTAGAAGCAGTAGCCGCAGCCGATGCACAGATCCTTGTCGTGCAGCACGATGCCTTCGGTTGTCTTGTAGAAGCAATCGACCGGACACACCGCCATGCAAGGTGCGTCCGAACAGTGCATGCATGCGACTGAAATCGATTTCTCGCCAAGCAGGCCGTCGTTTAGAGTGACGACTCGTCTGCGGTTCACGCCCCAAGGGATTTCGTGCTCCTGCTTGCATGCAGTGACGCAGCCGTTGCATTCGATGCAGCGCTCCGTATCGCATAGGAATTTCATTCTCGCCATCAGTACGCTCCTCGAGGCCTCGAATCCACTAAGCCTTCGCGATCTGGCACAGCGTCACTTTGGTCTCCTGCATCATCGTCACGATGTCATAGCCGTAGGTCATCGCCGTGTTCACCGCTTCGCCTCGGACATAGGGTGCCGAGCCTTGCGGATAGTGCTCGAGCAGGTCCTTGCCCTCCATCCAGCCCGCGAAGGCGAACGGCATAAATACGGTGCCGGGCCCGACGCGCTCGGTCACTTGCGTTTTCACCTTCAGCCGCGCCTTGCTCGGCGTCTCCAGCCATATGTACTCGTTAGTGCGCACGCCGCGATCGTTGGCGTCCCTGGGATTGATCTCGACGAATGCCTCTTGCTGCAGCTCGGCGAGCCAGGGGTTCGATCGCGTCTCTTCACCTCCGCCTTCGTACTCGACGAGTCTGCCGCTCGTGAGAATCAACGGGTACTGCTGCACGGCGTTCTTGTTCGCCTGCTGTACGGTCTTGAATAGGATCGGCATCCGCCAACGCACCTTTTGATCCTCGTGCGTTGGATATGCTTCGATCAGATCGGGACGCGGGCTGAACAGCGGCTCGCGGTGCAGCGGAATCGCGTCAGGGAAATTCCACACTTCGGCACGCGCTTTCGCGTTTCCGAAGGGATAGCAGCCATGGTTCTTCATGACCACGCGGATGATGCCGCCCGAGTTGTCGGTCTTCCAGTTCTTACCCTCGGCGAGCTTCTTCTCCGCATCGGTCAGCTCATCCCACCACCCGAGCTTTTTCATAAGCACGTGATCGAACTCCGGGTAGCCGGTCGTGATGTCCGCGCCGACCGAGTGCGAGCCGTCTTCGGCAAGTAGGCTCACGCCCGCGCGCTCCACACCAAAGTTCGCGCGGAAGTTGCCGCCGCCGTCCATGACATGGCGGCTGGTCTGATAGAGGTTGGCCGAGCCGGGATGCTTGAGCTCCGGCGTGCCCCAGCATGGCCAAGGTAGCCCGTAGTAGTCACCATCGAGGACGTAACCTGTTTTCTTGTCGATTCCGCCCTTGGCGCGCAGCGTCTTCACGTCGAAAACATGCAGGTTTCGCATGTGCGCCTGAAGCCGCTCAGGGGACTGGCCGGTGTAGCCGATGGTCCAGATGCCTCGGTTGATTTCGCGCAAGGTGTCCTCCATCGAGGGCTCATCCATGCCGCCCTTGCCTTTCTGGAGTTTGATGCCAGCGACGAATTCCTTGCCGAATCCGAACTTCTGCGCAAGCTGGTACATGATCATGTGATCCGTGCGCGCCTCGAATACCGGCTCGATGACGCGTTCGCGCCATTGCAGCGACCGGTTCGAAGCCGTGACCGAGCCTTCGCTCTCGAGCTGCGTCGCGGCGGGCAGGAGATACATGTTGTCTTTGCGCACGAGCGCACCCATTGCAGCGGTCGCGGACGGATACGGATCGATCACGACGAGGAGATCGAGCTTTTTCATCGCCTCCAGCATCTCTTTGCCGCGGTTTTGACTGTTCGGCGCGTGCCCCCAGTACACGACGGCACGCAGGTTTGAGTCCTGATCGAGGGTCTCGTTGCTTTCGAGTACGGCGTCGATCCAGCGCGAAACCGTGATGCCCGGCTTCTCCATCATCGCCTGGGACGGGAACTGCGCCTTGAGCCACTCGTAATCGACCTTCCAGACGTTCGCAAAATGCTTCCACGAACCCGTCGCGACACCATAGTAGCCAGGCAGCGAGTCCGGGTTCGGGCCGATGTCTGTTGCGCCTTGCACGTTGTCATGGCCACGGTAAATATTGGCGCCGCCACCCGGCACCCCGACCATGCCTAGGGCGAGCTGGACGATGCACGAAGCACGCACGATCGCGTTGCCGTTAGTGTGCTGCGTCTGGCCCATAGACCAGACCAGCGTGCTCGGGCGGTTTTTTGCCATGGTTTCCGCCACGTCGAACACTTCGGCTTCCTTCATGCCCGTGACGCGCTCCACCTCTGCCGGATTCCATTTCGCCGCTTCGGCACGAACCTTGTCCATGCCGTAGACGCGCGTGCGGATGTATTCCTTATCTTCCCAGCTGTTCTTGAAGATGTGGTGCAAGAGGCCCATCAGAAACGCGACGTCGGTGCCCGGACGAATTCGATAGTACTTGTCGGCCTTGGCTGCGGTCCGCGTGAAGCGTGGGTCGACAACCATGATCTTTGCGCCGTTCTCCTTCGCGTGCAGCGTGTGCATCATCGAAACCGGATGAGCTTCTGCCGCATTGCTGCCGAAGAAGAGAATTGCCTTGGAGTTCTGCGTGTCGTTGTAGGAGTTCGTCATAGCGCCATAGCCCCAGGTGTTCGCCACACCTGCAACGGTGGTCGAATGACAGATGCGCGCCTGGTGATCCATGTTGTTCGTGCCGAACATCGACACGAACTTGCGAAGGAGGTACGACTGCTCGTTGTTGTGTTTGGAGGAACCGATCCAGAAGGTGGCGTCAGGACCTGACTCCTTCCTGATCTGTAGCATCTTCTGGCTGACTTCATTCAAAGCCTGGTCCCAGCTCACGCGCTGCCACTTTCCGGCGACGAGCTTCATTGGATATTTGAGCCGGTGCGAGTCGTGCACCATGCCGTGCTCGCGGATCGCAGCGCCTTTGGCACAGTGCGCTCCGAGATTGATGGGTGAATCGAACACGGGTTCCTGCCGGATCCAGACGCCGTTCTGCACGATTGCATCAATCGCACAGCCGACGGAGCAGTGCGTGCAAACGGTACGTTTGACTTCGATCCCAGTCGAAACCGTGTTTTCCGCAGCATGCGCCTCGCCCAAGATGCTGAACGGGATCTGGTTGGCAGCGGCTCCGGCGCCGATCGTAATGCCCGAACGTTTGAGGAACGTGCGGCGGTCGATGGTTTTGCCCAGCATATTTGACACGGAACCTGTCAGGCGGCGGGGTGCTACCGAACTGTCGGTGCTGGACGCCTTGCGAGTCAGCATTGGAGTGCTCCCTCAGATCTTGGCCGTACGGTAGTAGTTGCGAACGTGCTCGGTCAGTTGATAACCACTCTTCGACTCGGCGCTTTCATTCATTACGGTTGCACGCTGCGGATGCGTCTTGACGAGGAGGGCGCCCGCAGTCGCTGCCGTACCGGCTGTTGCCCCGAGCAGGAAGCGGCGCCGTGAAATAGCGGTCTTGGTGAGCGACATCGTCTACCTCGCTGAAACGGGATGTACGTTAGATGTAGGAGTTCGCTTCCGCGTTTCACGTCGTTTGGACCGGATGGGGTGCTGATTGCGTTTGAGCGCGCTACGGGACCCTTTGGGTAGGCGCGCGAGCGCCTCGCCGATCACAATTCGCATGAGCCAGATCGAGAGCTTCGTCTCACCGTCGAAATTGCCGATCGTGCGAAAGGCTAGGAGCCACGCGCTTTCTACGGCGCTTTCTGCGCCAAGCTCATCCGATACGATGCTGCGGGCAGTGCGATACAGCCGCCCGTTCAAACGGCGCATAAGCGCGACAAAAGCTTCACAGTCACCGGCCGCGATCAGGCTCGCGATGTGTATGTCGGCTGATAGGGTCGAGCCTTCTCTTGCAACGGCTACGTCAGACATTGATAGCTCTCTTGCCTTCTAGAGGTGGCGGCGGTGCATGATTGAGATTCGCGCAACCGGCATGCGTTATGAAGATCGTAGGCGTCGCATTTCACGCCGATAAGCCGGTCTTTCAGCACAAGACTGTTTCCAAGCGCAGCTCAATCGCCGTGACCGTTTGAATTCACCCACGCTCCCGCCGACCTGGGCGGCGAAGGCGAGTCGGCTCTTGTGCCTCGGGAGGTGCGCAGTGCATACACGAGGCCGCATGCTGCGGTTGTTGCAGTGAGCGCCACAAAACCGATGCCGGGATAGTTCATGCCATCCATGAAGAGAAGGACAAGCGGCAATCCTGCGAAAGTGAGGAGGATTGTTGCTTTCTGATATGCGTTCATATTCGTATCCAATCGTAAGTTGCTAAGCATGACGGCCTCCCGTGTGTATCGATGCGTTGACCGTTGCATGTTCCATCACCCAACTAGCTTTGATAAGCCCGCATTCGGCATAACGCTGTTTCTTGTGATGAGCTAATCGCGTCTGGAACGTGCGGCTCAGCAACATCATCTAAACAAAGTGGGGACCGTACTCAGCTCTTATAGGGTCGTGCACATAGATAGGAGAAACCATGGACGACGAATTACTGAACGCAAGCATGCGCAAGTTCCTAAAGACTGTCGGTGTCAACTCGCAGCTCGCGATCGAAAAAGCCGTGCGCCAGGCGATCGACAGTGGCAAGTTAAAGGGCAACGAGTCTTTGGCTGCCGACATGACGCTGCGTATCGGTCAGCTAGACCTGAATGTGAAGTTCAACGGCGAGGTCGTGCTGAGTTAACCGGGTAATGAATCGCGTCAGCGAGGAGAAAAAAGTGAGAATCAGAAGTCAGGAGGATTTCTGGGCTGGGCTGATGTTCATAGGCTTCGGTGTTCTCGCTCTTGTGGTAGCCCACGATTACCCAATGGGCAGCGCCGTGAGGATGGGGCCAGGATATTTTCCAACTTATCTCGGCGCGATCAGCATCGTAATCGGCGCCATCACTATCGGTAATGCCTACCGCTTCGACGGCGAAGGCCTCGGACGATGGGGATGGCGTGCGTTGTTATGGCTCTCCACCGCTTTTGCGGGCTTCGGACTGCTTATTGAAGGCGCCGGCTTCGTGCCGGCACTTGTTGCGCTGATCATCGCGAGTTCGCTTGCAGGGCGTGACACGCGGCCGTGGGAGCTCGCCTTGTTGATTGTGGTCCTGATTGCGGGATCCGTTGGACTTTTCATCTACGGGCTCGAACTGCCCTACCGGCTTTTTCCCTGGAGCTGACATGGACGCGCTTGCCGAGCTTTTCCCCAATCTTTACCTTGGTTTCAGCGTTGCGTTGTCGCTTGAAAATCTCATCTACTGCTTTATCGGCGTTTTTGTCGGTACGGTGATTGGCGTGCTGCCCGGCATCGGACCGCTTGCCGCGATCGCGATGCTTCTACCGCTCACGTTCAAGCTGAGTCCCGTCGCGGCGCTCATCATGCTGTCGGGGATCTACTACGGGACTAAGTATGGCGGCTCGACCACAGCGATCATGCTCAAGCTGCCGGGCGAATCAGCCTCGGTCGTGACGTGCCTCGATGGTTACGAGATGGCGAAGCAGGGCCGGGCCGGACCGGCGCTCGGCATGGCTGCAGTAGCTTCCTTCATCGCGGGCAGCATAGGAACCGTCCTCATCGGCATGTTCGGGCCGCCCCTCGCGGAGGTTGCGCTTCTCTTCGGTGCGCCGGAGTACTTTTCCCTGATGCTCTTCAGTCTGATCGGGGCCGCCGTGCTCGTCCACGGCTCGATGCTGAAGGCGCTCGGGATGATCGTCCTCGGGCTTCTGCTGGGCATCGTCGGCACTGATGTCAACTCGGGCATGGCCCGTTTCACCTTCGGTAGTCCGAGTCTTAGCGATGGGATCAGCTTTGTGGTGATCGCCATGGGACTCTTCGGATTTGCCGAAATCGTGGCGAATCTGGAGCAGAGCAGTCTGACTCGAGACTTGCTGTTCCAGAAAGTGAAAAACCTGTGGCCTACGTGGAAAGACTTCAAGCAGAGCTGGAATCCGATGATGCGCGGTACAGCCGTGGGCGCGTTCTTCGGCATATTACCGGGCGCGGGTCCGACGATCGCCTCCTTTTCCGCGTACACGCTCGAGAAAAAAGTATCGAAAAATCGTGCTCAGTTCGGTAAAGGGGCGATCGAAGGTGTCGCCTCGCCGGAAGCGGCGAACAACTCTGCGTCCCAATGCGAATTCATCCCGACGCTCGCACTCGGCGTTCCGGGCAGTGCCACGATGGCGCTCATTCTCGGCGCGCTCACGATCCAGGGCATAGCCCCCGGACCGCAGGTGATGACGCAGCGACCGGATCTCTTCTGGGGGCTCATCGCCAGCATGTGGATCGGGAACTTCATGCTGCTCGTGCTCAACCTTCCACTCATTGGTCTGTGGGTGAGGCTGCTCATGGTGCCGTACCGCTTCCTGTTCCCGGCGATCATGGTTTTCATGGCGATCGGCGTATACAGCGTCAACAACAATCCACTAGATATCCATCTCGCGCTCCTTTTCGGCGTCCTCGGCTATATCTTTATCAAGCTCAAATGCGAGCCAGCGCCGTTGATCCTGGCGGTCGTACTCGGGCCGCTGATGGAGGAAAATTTGCGCCGCGCCCTACTGATCTCCCGGGGAGACCCAAGCGTATTCGTGACTCGACCGATCAGCGCAGGGTTTTTGGTTGCGACAGTCCTGCTTCTGCTCGTCATGATTCTTCCGGCGTTAAAAGCGAAGCGCGAAGTGGTGCTTGACGGCGCAGCTCCGGCCGAAGCCGCCACCCGTGCATAGTTAGGCACAGATCAGCAAGAATAATCCGGCACCGATATCGCGCCGCAGCGCGGTCCGCGAGTTCGGCGAAGACGTTTCGGAGGCGTTGTGTTCCTTCACCGCGTGCTACGAGAAAGGCACGGGCCCCAATCCGGAGGAGCTATTCGGCGCGGCCCGTGCGGGCTGAGTCGCGAGTGCGCTGTCGCTGATGTTCGGAAAAGCAGGCGTGAAGCCCGACTATATGTCGACGAGACCGCGCACCCCACGGTTTCGCCGAGCGTCTCCCCCAAGGTCATCAGGAGTCTTGTCTAAGCGGCCAAAGTACGAGCCGTCTTAGCAGCCGATCGGACGCGAGGAGTACACGGTCGAACCGGGAAAGGCGAACGTCGCCGCGCATTTCAGCGTGTTTTCGTGCGCGCTCCAGCATGTGAGCACGCCGTTCCCCGTGTACTCGTGGGTCATACTTGGGTTTCTTGATACTTGGGTTGCTATACATTGTTGACCTCCTTTAGGTTTTAACTAACAGACACCAGTGGCCCTTGCTGCAAGTCGATCATATTGGGCCAGTGTGGGATTGATAAGCCGGTCAGAACGAATAACACTGTTTCCGTAATCCTCTGTCCGTAGTCGTAATCACCGCGACCGGGGACGCGACGCGAACGAGGCGGGGTTTTTCCGAGAAGGTTTCGACCACTGCCTGTCCACCCGAGATTGGCGGGTCACCCTCGGCCGAGAGCTGTCTTATACGGTTGTGGTCCGGGCTACTCAGCCCGAGGGCCGCGATCGTCGGTAGGCGGTGTCGGCGGCGTCGCCCTCGGAAGGTGCCAGCCGCGATAGATGCTTCCCAGTCGCAAAGTAAGGCAAAGAAGCGCTCCTGCAAGCGTCATCACTGCCGATGGCATGTCGAGCAATTCGCCAATCACTACGATGGAGGCGCCTGCCAGGGCAGCGACTGCATACAACTCAGATCGCAGGACAGCGGGAATCTCCCTGAGTAGGACATCCCGTGCCATGCCCCCGCCGATGCCGGTCAGCATGCCCAGCAGTGCGGCCATCGGGGCATCGAGACCGTAGGCCAAGGCCTTTTGTGCGCCAGTTACGGCAAACAACGCAAGTCCCGCTGCGTCAAAGACCTGCACCGGGCTTTGCAGTCGATTGATGATCGGGAGCCAGTAGAACGTCAGAATCCCGGCGAGCACGGATATGACGAGGTAGCGCCAGTCAACAAGCATGGCCGGGGGAATGGCGCCGATCAGGACGTCACGAATGATGCCGCCGGTGCTCGCCGCGATGAACGACAGCACCAGCACGCCAAAAAGATCGAGCTCCCGTCTGACGGCGGCCACAGCGCCGCTCAGTGCGAATACAAACGTGCCGACGAAATCCAGCATGGTCAGGAACGTCTTCATGTAGGGAACGATGGCGGAAGTCATGCTATCGATGCCGACGAAGCCACTTCCATCTTTGCGTGGCTTGGGTGTGTCACGGTGATAATCGCCTCGGTTGCGTGGGGGGATAGGTGTCGACGCTTCGGGTCCTCAGCTCCCGTCGATGGTGGCACGTGCCATGGCGCGCGCCCAAATCGCGGAAAAAATGTTTTCGAGACCATCTTGCCAAATGCGAACTTCCGCGGTCCGACATGGGACTAGAATGACCTACGTAGGAGCACAATGAGCGCAACGATGCGTTGAGTAAGTGCTTCGCGTCTGCGTTCGACGTCGGCGTGCTTTATCTAGACAAAAGGCGGGGCTATGAAATGTCTTCTCCGATCAGTCGTGGCTGCAGCATTGACCGTATGCGCACAAGCTGGTTTTCCGAACGATCAGCTCGACTATGAACGCCGCGTCGGCAGCCGCTTCGCAACACTCTTCGAATCGCTGGATCTCAACCGCGACGGGATGGTTTCGCGCGAGGAGGCACGAGGCGACCTCAATTTCATTCCCTCGTTCGATGACATCGACTTCAATCGGGATGCCCTGGTAACGAGGGACGAGTTGCGTGCTTACCTGGAACGTCGCTACGGTCCTCACGCTGCCGACGCTGGGCGTCAGGCCACTGCCGCAAGCTCTGCTAAACCCCCCGGGATACGGTAATCCGATCGAGCACCGATGGTTTCGCCTAGGGTTGCTCCTGAACGACCTGAAACGTACTGATCGCAACGTCGAACCCGTGATCGCGGGCGTCGGTCAGGCAGTTCACAAAAAGCGCAAATCGGGACGATTCGCGAATCACCCTGTGATTCGCGTCTTTGTTTCGCCAGCGTCAATTTTCACGCACGCCTGAGGGTGCGTGGACGAATTCCCATACGTCCAATCTTCTTGCTCCTTTCGAACATGGCATGTTGAGACTGAAGCTGTGACACCAGAGACATCGCATCTTCGTGCTTGATATCACGGTACATAAGGTCGAACGTTTGCATGATTCGGGCGCAACGCGAGCTTCCGCATGTCGCGTAGACTGCCGCTGACAGGGAAGGGCGATCGCGATCGAACCAGGGAACGTCGCGCATATACCTCAGGAGTGCCTGCTCCTCAGCGCGTCCAAAATGACACGCCATACGCATCGCCCTCAAGGTGTAGCGAACGTTCACGAGGGGCAATGTGAGGCAGCGATAGCGCAGTGCGGCCGGAGCGTGCAGCACGTAAACTTCCTTCCTATCCGCCAGGCTGCCGCGGCGAAAAAGCCTGAATACGTGGCCATGGCCATGCATGCCAGAAGATTCGAGTTGCACCGCTCTAACGGCCCCCATACTGGCGCCGCCAAGCAATGTGACACCCGGGGTGGCGAGTGCTTCCCTCAACTCCCGCAGAGGAAGACGTTCGCCCTCTTCGATCGCACCGTCGATGAAACCAATGCGCGTGTAACCGGACGTAACCGCTGCGGTTAGTGCGCCTTGCGTGGCGGGTGGAAACATTTCAATCTCGGGTGGAACGCTTTGTCCGGCGAGCGAAGGACCGGCGAAGATGCAGGTGTTCCTGGTCCGCTTGTTCACAAATCTGTTTCGCAAGATGTCAGGTACCCCCGACGCGGTTGCGTTCCTCATGCTGCTTTTCCGGGCCACGGTGGTAAGGGTGCGTAGTGGCTCAGCCACATCCGCAGTTCGGCGGTGCTCTGCGAGAGTGCGGCAAGCGCCTGTGGATAACCGAGAAGCTGTCGTAACGCTACCCTGGCCCGCACCACCGGCCGCGGCGCCATCCAATCGACCTCCTCGATTTCGGCCCCACGGGTGATGAGGTCGTTGATCACCGCCTCTGTATGGTTGCGCTCGGTACCTGCGCGTACCCACATGACCGGCTCCTGAACGACTTCGCCGTACAGCAGTCGCACCTGGGGCTTCTCGAGCTTCACGTCCTCGGCGTGGATCTGCCGAATGACCTCTCCCGGCAGGGCCAGCGCCGCCTCGTTTGTACCGAGAATCCTCAAACCGTGCGCCGAAGGCTCCAGGGCGGCCTCCTCGAATTCGGGCAAGAGGTGCATGGTCATGCGCGCGAAACCCATCTGAAATCGCGTGCTGATGCTGCGCGCGAGTTGTTCGATTGGATATATGTGATACATGGCACTCTCCGCTTGCGACCATAGCGTCAAAGCGCGAAGTCACCCTGGGCCTCCGGCTGATAGAGCACATTGTTGATGCGAATCCGGCGCGTCTGCCCGTGCGGAAGTGGCAATTCCAGTTCCTCGCCTTCCGTTTCGCCAAGGAGCGCGGCACCAACTGGCGACAGGACCGAAATCCTTCTACTCGACGGATCAGCGTCGGCCGGATAAACGATAGTCACGGTGTCCTTTTCGAACGTGGACACGTCTTCGAAGAGGACGCGCGAATTCATCGTGACCACGTTTCCGGGTACCTTTTGCGGGTGTACGACGCGAGCGAGGTCGAGGATTTCCTCGAGGGTTTCGACTCCCGCCTGCACACCCCGAGATTGGCGCGTCAGCTCCGCCAAGAGCTGTCGTAAGCGGTTGTAGTCCTGAGCCGTAAGCCAAATGACGCCGTCGATAACCATGGGAATCCCCTCCAAACATAAGCGAAGATAGTGCCGCGTCTCAACGCGGCTGATAAGCGCGCAAGCCAGCACAACAGCGTTTCCGCTGCGAATGCAATCAACTGGCACATATATAGACGTCGCGCGTTCGAGCAATGCGCGTGTATGTTTCTGTAAAGCTCGCGCCAACCGTGCTGGAACCCTCGCCTTTGTCAGGCGGCAAAGACTCCGGCAGCCGATATACTCATGCGCGTTACGTGTTCCTGCTCCGTGTCTCGCAGCTCGCTACGCACCTGCTTCAAGGCCGACGCGAGCCGTTGATAGATCGGGTCACTGGGAACCCAGCGCCCTTCCAGCTCGGCTTGCCGGACACGGGCGTGGATGCGCTCCTGCAGATCGACTTCCGTGCGCGCGAGACGGTTCAAGCGCGCAATCAAAGCCGAGTTCTCGAATGCTGCGAATCGTTTCATGTCCTCTCTCCTTGCCTTTCACCGGCCGCTACGTTTAGCTGCGACACAATGGAATGTAGGGCTGGCATGGCTTTCCGATAAGCCGGCTCGCACGAACAATACTGTTTCTCGAATAGGACTAATCAGGTGACACCGTGCCTATTCTCAACAATACTGTTCGCTCCTAGGCAACGATGAAGGTGAGCAATGGAAGACCTTGAGCGCATGGCAATCTTTGCGCGCGTCGTGGAGGAAAAGAGCTTTTCTGCTGCAGCGCGACGACTGAATCTCTCGAAGTCGCTCGTGAGTAAGCAAATTACTCAGCTGGAAAAGTCCATCGGTTCCCGTTTACTGAACCGGACGACGCGCGCCCTGAGCGTCACCGAGGCAGGCGCGATCTTCTATGAGCACTGTGCGCGCATCGTAGAGGAGCTAGAGGAGGCGAAGCTCGCTGTTAGTCGCCTGCAGACCACGCCGCGCGGCATATTGCGCATCAGCGCACCAGTGGCTTTTGGCAGGTTGCACGTCGCGTCAGCCCTGCCTGCGTTCCTGGGGGCGAATCCTGATCTGAACATCGATATGGTTACCACCGATCGCTTTGTCGATCTGGCGGAGGAGGGATACGACGTTGTGGTAAGGATCGTGGATCAGCCAGCGCCCAACGTCGTTGCCCGCAAGCTTGCTCCTGTTCACCGCAAGTTCTGCGCAACGCCGGATTACTTTGCGCGGAACGGGGTGCCGCGTACCCCGAAAGACCTGGAAAAGCATAACTGTCTTACCTACACCTATTTCAATCCGCAGAGCCAGTGGCGACTGCGCGGGCCCGAGGGCGATATTTCGGTACAGACTTCAGGCGATCTGCGCCTCAATGATGACGATGCGCTTTCAGAAGCGGTGCTGGGTGGCCTGGGAATCGCTCTGCTCCCTACATTTATCATCGGCAAAGACATTCAAGCTGGCCGTTTGCAGTCAGTCTTGGCCGATTATGTGCCGCTGGAGCGCCACATCTACGCTGTGTATCTCGCGAATCGGCATCTTTCGGCCAAGGTCCGTGCTTTCATCGACTTCTTCGTGGAACGGATCGGACCTGAGCCTTACTGGGATCGCGCGCAGTAACGGTCTGGCGCGTCATGCCTGACCACACGCTGCTGGCGATTCTGCTCGCGCTGCCGTTTGCCGGCAGCGTGGCGGCAATGCTGCTGCCGGTGAACGCACGCAATGCGGAAGCATGGCTCGCGGGCGCGATCGCGCTGGGGGCCCTGGTCATCGCGTCGAGCTTCTATCCCGATGTCGGCCTCGGTGGAGTGGTGCGTGCGAGCTTCGAGTGGCTCCCCACGTACGGGGTCAACTTTGCACTGCGCATGGATGGTTACGCATGGCTCTTCGCAGCGCTCGTCACGGGCATCGGTTTGCTCGTCGTCGTCTACGCGCGGTACTACATGTCCCCGCAGGACCCGGTCCCACGGTTCTTTTCGTTTCTGCTCGCGTTCATGGGTTCGATGCTGGGCGTCGTACTGTCGGGAAATCTGATTCAGATCGTCTTCTTCTGGGAGCTTACGAGCCTCTTCTCGTTTCTGCTGATCGGTTACTGGCACCACAATGCGGCTGCGCGGGAGGGCGCCCGCATGGCGCTCGTCGTTACTTCAGCCGGGGGCCTATGTCTGTTTGCGGGCGTACTGGTCCTGGGACACATCGTCGGAAGCTACGATCTCGACCGCGTGCTCGCTTCCCGCGCCGCCATTCAATCGCACGTGCTATACGTTCCCGCGCTTGTATTGATCCTGCTCGGGACGCTCACCAAAAGCGCGCAATTCCCCTTTCACTTCTGGCTGCCGCACGCGATGACGGCACCCACGCCAGTCTCGGCGTACCTGCACTCGGCGGCTATGGTGAAGCTTGGCGTGTTCCTCATGGCGCGCTTGTGGCCGGTGCTTTCAGGCACCGATGCATGGATCTGGATCGTCGGCACCGCCGGCCTCATCAGCTTCATTTACGGCGCGTATACCGCTATGTTCCAGCACGACCTCAAGGGCGTGCTCGCCTACTCGACAATTAGTCACCTGGGCCTGATCACGCTCCTGCTCGGGTTGAACAGTCCGCTCGCGGCCGTTGCTGCGATATTCCATATGGTGAATCACGCTACTTTCAAGGCTTCGCTCTTCATGGCCGCCGGCATCGTTGACCACGAGACCGGCACGCGGGACATGCGCAGGCTGAGCGGCCTCTACCGGTTCATGCCGATCACTGCGACGCTGGCTATGGTTGCCGCCGCTGCCATGGCGGGTGTACCGCTGCTCAACGGGTTTCTCTCGAAGGAGATGTTTTTTGCAGAGGCGTTGGACGTCGACGGACCGCTCCCTTGGCTCGATCGGGCGCTACCGTACGTTGCGACAGTGGCCGCCATATTCAGTGTGGCGTATTCCGTGCGGTTTATTCACGGGGTGTTCTTTGGCCCCAAGCCGGTGCGTCTCCCACACGTACCTCACGAGCCGCCGACGTGGATGCGCGTGCCGATCGATCTCCTCGTGCTCGCGTGTGTTGTGGTCGGCATCTTCCCAGCTGTCACAATCGGGCCATTTCTACACGTCGCAGCGCGCTCGGTGCTAGGTCCCGAGACGCCGCAGTACAGCCTGGCGCCCTGGCACGGCTTTACAGTCCCGTTGCTCATGAGCTTCATCGGGCTTATCGGAGGCGGTGCGCTCTTTTTGGCCTTACGCAGATACCTCGCGCGCGGTGTAGACGGAGCGCCCTTTATTCCGCACGCCGATGCCAAGCGCATCTTCAACGCCGCTCTCGGAATCTTGGTCACGGGCTGGGCGCGGACGCTCGAACGCTTGCTTGGAACTCAGAGGCTACAGCCGCAGCTTCGCTGGCTGGTGGTTCTCACAATGGCAGCCGCGCTGTGGCCGGCATACCAAGGGACGCTTACGTTCGGCACTCGGGGCTCCGAAGACCTGGATGTCGTGCTCGCGCTCGTCTGGGCCGTGGGTGCGGCGTGCGCGCTTGCCGCGGCGTGGCAAGCCAAGTTCCATCGACTGGCCGCGCTCATGCTGGCTGGAGGGACCGGGCTCATCACGTGCATCACGTTCGTCTGGTTTTCCGCACCCGACCTCGCGCTCACTCAGCTGCTGGTCGAGGTGGTGACCGCCGTACTCCTGCTGCTCGGGCTTCGCTGGTTGCCCAAGCGCATCCCGTTCGAATGGACCTGGGCCGGCGCCCGCGCGGCTCTTCCTCGCAGAGCCGTCGATCTCGCTATCGCGCTCGTCGCAGGCAGTGGTCTTGCGACCATCGCCTATGCGGTAATGACGCGGCCGCCGTCTGAAACCATTTCCAGTTTTTTCGTTACGCGCGCGTATCCTGAAGGCGGCGGGACGAACGTCGTGAACGTGATCCTCGTCGACTTCCGAGGCTTCGACACGCTGGGCGAGATTACGGTGCTAGGCGCCGTGGCGATCGCGGTGTACTCGCTGCTGCGGCGATTCCGGCCGGCGCGCGAGAGCGTCGAGCTCCCGCCGCAGCAACGTCTGCAGAGCGCGCACAGTGCGGCTGACGACCTCATGGTGCCCGCCGTCATCATGCGCGGGATGTTCGCCGCAATCACGGTCCTCGCAATCTACTTGCTTTTCCGGGGACACAACTTGCCGGGCGGCGGCTTTGTGGCGGGTCTTACCTTCGCCGTCGGGATGATTTTGCAGTACATGGCGGGCGGCACGCGCTGGATAGAGGACAGACTCGACATCCAGCCGGTGTTGCTGATTGGCATCGGGTTGATACTCGCCGCGGCGACGGGCGCCGGCGCGCTCCTCTTCGACCACCCGTTCCTCACGTCTCACACCGCGCACTTCAACGTGCCGCTGTTTGGGGAGATTCACCTCCCGAGCGCGTTTTTCTTCGACCTCGGTGTCTTTTCACTCGTGGTGGGTGCGACGACTCTGATTCTTATCGCTCTTGCACACCAGTCGCTGCGCGCCCATCGCGCCGAGCGAGAGACATGAACGAGCTCATCGTTGCACTCGCCATCGGCGTGCTGACGGCGTCCGGCGTGTGGCTGCTGTTGCGCCCGCGCACGTTCCAGGTTGTCATGGGACTGACACTGCTCTCGTACGCGGTGAATTTGTTCATCTTTGCGATGGGTGGTTTGCGTGTTGCCGCGGCGCCTCTGGTAGCGGCCGCCGCGAATGCGAATCCTGCGGCTTTCGACGATCCGCTGCCACAGGCGCTTGTACTCACGGCAATCGTGATCAGCTTCGCGACGACGGCGCTGCTGCTCGTCGTGCTGCTCGCGTCTCGCGGCTTGACCGGAACCGATCATGTCGATGGGCGGGAGCCGGAAGAGTGAGCCCGTCCGAGCACCTCGCCATCGTTCCCATCGTGCTGCCGCTCGTTGCCGGCGCAACGATGCTGTTCCTGGACGAGCGGCGCCTTGCGCTGAAGGCCTCGATCAGTGTCGTGGCAGCACTTGCGCTCGTTGCGGCGGCAATCGCCCTCGTCGGCCTCGTGGATGCGTCTGATCGCCAGGTCTACCGGCTCGGCGACTGGCCGGCGCCTTTCGGGATCGTGCTCGTCGCCGATCGGCTGTCGGCATTGATGGTGCTCCTTGCGTCTGTTCTCGGGCTCGCATCGATCTTGTATTCGACTGCTCGCTGGCATCGGGCGGGCCCCCGCTTTCATGCGCTACTGCTGTTTCTTCTGATGGGGGTGAACGGTGCGTTCCTCACGGGCGATCTTTTCAACCTGTTCGTGTTCTTCGAGGTGCTCCTTGCAGCTTCCTACGCACTCGCGCTGCACGGCTCGGGCGCGGCGCGCGTGCGCGCGAGCCTGCACTACATCGTTGTAAATCTCGCGGCCTCGCTCCTGTTCCTGCTTGGCGCAAGCCTTATCTACGGGGCCACCGGCACGCTCAACCTTGCCGATCTCGCCTTGCGGGTCCCCACGGTGGTGGCGAGCGATCGCGTGTTGTTCGAAACGGGCGCGGCTATTCTCGGAATCGCATTTCTCGTAAAGGCAGGAATGTGGCCGCTGTGTTTCTGGCTGCCGGGCGTGTATTCCGCGGCGAGCGCGCCGGCCGCGGCGTTGTTCGCAGTGCTGACTAAGGTCGGCGTGTATGTTGTCCTGAGAACTTGGTCGCTCTTCTTCGGCAGCCAAGCCGGCGCCTCTGCGGGCTTTGGGAGCGAATGGCTTACATACGGAGGCATGGCGACGCTCGCGTTCGGGACGATCGGCGTCCTCGCGTCGCAGGAGCTGTCACGGCTCGCGAGCTATAGCCTGCTCGTATCGTCCGGCACTTTGCTCGCGGCGATCGGAATCGCCAGCGCGCCGGTGACGAGCGCGGCACTGTTTTACCTTGTCGCCTCGACGCTGGGCGTGAGCGCGTTGTTCTTCCTGACCGAGCTCATGGAGCGTGGACGCGCACCTGGCGCGGATATGCTCGCAGTCACCGCCGAAGCCTTCGTCGAGCCCGACGAGGATCTCGATCCAGAGGAGGAAGTCGGGATTGCAATCCCTGCGACGATGGCGCTCCTCGGCGTGAGCTTCGCCTGCTGCGCGGTCATTCTGGCCGGACTTCCCCCGCTTGCCGGCTTCATCGGCAAGTTTGCCCTGCTTCATGCGTTGCTCGGTGCGAAGCCTATTCCCGGAGTGTCGTGGCTCATGCTGGTCCTGCTTATCCTGTCGGGGTTCGCGACAATCATCGGAATGGTCCGCGCGGGCGTTCGCCGGTTCTGGGCGTCGCAGGCTGGGAACGTGCCGCGCGTGCGTGTCATCGAGATCGTGCCAATCGTGCTGCTGCTCGCATTGTGCGCTGCGCTCACGATCGGACCCGGCGCAGCCATGCGCTACGTGGATGCCGCCGCTCAGGCGTTGCACGCGCCGCGAGGCTACATTGACCAGGTGCTTTCGCCCCCATGAGACGTTTCCTGCCTTTTCCGGTGCTGTGGACGCTGCTCGTCGCCATCTGGCTCGTGTTGAATGAGACGCTGGCGCTCGGCCAGTGGATCCTCGCGGGTGCGGTGGCGCTCGTGGCGGTAACGGGGCTCCGCCTCCTGCAAGCGCCGCAAGGCCGGCTGCGAAGGCCCCGTTCTGTGATCGAGCTCGTGTGGCTGGTGCTCATGGACGTGGTGCACTCCAACATTGCGGTAGCCCGCATCGTTCTGTACCGCCATGACCGGAAGCCGTCGGGCGGATTTGTGGAGATTCCACTCCAGTTGCGCAATCCGATCGGACTCGCGGCGCTCGCCTGCATCATCACCGCGACACCAGGCACCGCGTGGGCGGGTTACAACTCGATTTCCGGCGTTCTCACGATGCACGTCCTGGATCTCGTGGACAGGGAAACGTCGGTGCGCACCATCAAGGAGCGCTACGAAAGCCGTCTCCTGGAGGTATTCCAGTGAGTGCGATGCTATTAAACGCAGCACTTCTTACGGCGCAAGTCTTGCTTGCGCTGGCGATGGGTTGCGCAATGCTTCGCCTGCTGCGAGGACCCCGTGCGCAGGATCGTGTGCTCGCGCTCGACACGCTTTATGTGGATGCAATGCTCCTCGTCGTGACGTTCGGCATGCGTGAAGCAAGCGCGGTCTACTTCGAGGTGGCACTCGTGATCGGCATGCTGGGGTTCGTGTCGACAGCTGCGCTCGCCAAATTCCTCATGCGCGGCGAGGTGATCGAATGAGTCATGCAGCAGCGCTGCCTCCTGTGCTCGCGATACTCGTAGCGCTGTTGGTCGTGCTCGGGGCCGCACTTGCGCTCATCGGCTCGATCGGTCTGTTGCGGCTCAAGACTTTCTACGATCGCATCCATCCCCCGACGATGGGCACGACACTCGGTCTGGGACTTACGCTAATCGCTTCGATGCTGCTGTTTTCGGCACTCGAATCGCGGCCCGTCCTGCACGAGATCGCAATCGCGCTCTTCATGGTCGTCACGACGCCCGTGACTTTCATGTTGCTCGTGCGCGCGGCGCTGCATCGCGATCATGCCGAAGGCAACGACCCGACCGCCAGGAGCTAGGGACGCGTCACTGCGCGGAAGCATAAGAGCATGTGGGGTATGCTAATGGTGGTGTCTACGAGGAAAATTTCATGATCTGTCGCAATGGCATCACAGCAAAACTGCTTCTGCTGAATCTCCTTGCCTTTTGCATCGTTACGTGGGCACACGCGGCTGGTACGAAAGAGTGCATCAAGCAAGCCGGAACATCCTGCCCCGGCGTCAATTTGAGCTCGAGCGACTTGCATGATGCAGACCTTGCGGGCGCGAATTTCACGAAAGCCAATCTGAGCGGGGCGAACCTCAGTGGCGCGAATTTGAGGAACGCGCGCATGCAGGGCGCGAATCTCATGGGCGCCAATCTCGCAAAGACGGATTTCTCTGGAGCCGATCTGGGTGGCGCCGCGCTGAATCGCGCAGACCTCACGGGCGCGAACCTGAAAGGCGTGAACTTGCGGCGCGCCCATCTGAGCGGCAGCGTTCTCGAACAGGCGGAGCTCAGCCAATCTGACCTTCGAAGCGTAGACCTTCCGCTTGCGCGCATGCGAGGAGCGCAACTGGAGCGTGCGAACCTGCGAAGCGCGATTCTGCTCGGCGCTGACCTGCGCGACGCCAATTTGCAGTATGTGGATTTTTCCTACAGTGCACTACGCCGTGCCAACTTGACCGGCGCAAACCTCGCGGGCGCAGTCTTCACAGGAGCCGACATGCGCGGCTGCATCGGTTGTCCGCCGCCCGTCAAAGCCGGCGCAAAAGGTAAGTAAAGACTCAGGCTGCGGGGGACCGCGCGAGCAGCACGTCGCAGTGCGCCTGCGTAACCACGTCCAGGCTCACGCTCCCGAGCAGCGCGTTTTGCAGGCGCGATACTTCCTCGGACCCAATCGCGATCAGATCCGCAGACGTCTCTGCCGCATACTCGCGAAGGCGCGCGGCAGGAAAGCCGTGACGAACCACGCGCGGGGCGGAACTCAGATTCGCCGCGGCTGCAAACGACTGGAGCTCGCGATGCGCCTCTTCGAACGCACGCTCGCGGTGCGCCTTAAGCGCCGACTCTGAGACTCGTCCGCTTAGCTTGGCTTCGAACGGCGCTTGATACGCGTGGAATAGCGTGATGGTTGAGTGGGGAAACAGACGCTGTGCCGTGCGCGCCGCCTGCAGGGAATCCTGAGAAAAGTCGGTTGCGGCAACGATGTGCTCGTAGCCGGGCGGGGCACCCTCTGTAGACGGCGTTTGTTTCACCAGCAGCACGGGTTTGCGGGTACAGCGAAGCACGCGGTGGGCCGTTGTGCCGAGCAGCGGGGTGAGGACAACGTTCTCACCGTGGGCACCCACCACGATCAAGTCAGCATCGATGGCCTCGCTGCGCGCGGCGATCTCGGCAAACGGCTTGCCTTCGGCGACCTGTGCGTGTGCTCTGAGTCCGAGTTCGGTCTCTACCTGTGCAGCCAGCGCCGCGAGACTCTCCGCCACGGAATTTCGAAGGTCGGCCTCGATCTGGGCAAAGGCGGTCAGGAGTTCCTTCCACGAGTTCGAGCGAAACGAATCCGATATCACGTGAATCAATTCGAGTTTTGCGTCGTGAGCGCGGGCGACCAGAGCGGCTCGACGCACCGCCGCGAATGCGGATTGCGAGAGATCGGTTGCTGCGAGTACTGTCTGGACGTTCGCGTGCATGCGTCATCTCCGTCTGGTTACCTGAATCGAGGATCCTATCGTAATCGTGCGTCCCACAACCCGAACGTATGTTAGACCTTCAAACGCCGCCGTTTGCCTTGAGCGCAGCAGGTCGGCGCAGCTGCACGGCCCGTTTCGCGCGTTTTCGCATCCTCAGGTTAAGCATCTCGACGCCGATCGCAAAGGCCATCGAGAAGTAGATGTACCCTTTTGGAATATGGAAGCCCCAGCCTTCAGCTACGAGCGCTACACCAACCAGGACAAGAAAGCTTAATGCGAGCATTTTGATCGTCGGATGCTCATCCACAAATCGGCTCACTGCGCCCGCCGCAAAAAGCATAACTCCAACGGAGAGGAGTATTGCAATAATCATTACCGCCACTTCATCGACCATGCCGACTGCCGTGATCACCGAATCGAGTGAAAATACGATGTCGATCACGGCAATTTGGGTAATCACGGCTCCAAAGGTGTTGGCAGCGTTACGAATTCCATCCACCTGTTCCTCACCTTCGAGTGCACCGTGAATCTCGTGGACGCTCTTCCATATAAGAAACAGGCCGCCAGCGAGCAATATAAGGTCGCGGCCCGTAATCCCCCGGCCGAACACACTGAAGAATGGCTCCGTGAGCGACATGACCCACGTAATCGACAGCAACAGGAGAATTCGCGTGCCGGCTGCCAAAGCCAGGCCGATAGTGCGCGCGCGGGCGCGCTGCTGTTCGGGCAATCGCGCAACCAGCACGGAGATGAAAATAATGTTGTCGATACCAAGAACCATTTCGAGCGCAGTGAGCGTTGCGAGTGCAAGCCATGCCGCGGGATCGGTAATCCATTCCATGGGGTTAACCTCTCTAGCTGTATCTTTGACACAGACTCGCGGCCAGACTGCAATGCGGGTCAGTACCTGGGAATGGACATCCTACGTTGAAAAATCGATTGGCGGGCTGAACCGTTCTATCCATGTATGCCTAGGCAATCGCAGCGCACGCTCGCCGGGTACCGCAAGTGAGACGTGTAGCGCATGTCTGGCATTTCTGAAACGCACAGGTGCCAACGCGGCGCGCGCCCAGTCGATACTCCGACCGGGCGCGTCCAGAATTGCCGGTCATTCCACGGCAGCTATCAAGAGCGCGACGAGGGCCGCTGTTGTCGCAAGCACGCCGTATCGTTCCAGCGAAGAAACCGCGTCACCCGCCACGACCTGCACCGGCACGGACGAGGATTCAAGCACCTTGTAGGTGGTCGAGTCTTCCAGGATGCGCGTGATCGAATTCTTGCGCGCCGTTCCGATGATGATCTCGGCAACACCAAGCTTCTCTGCAAAACGCACGATGGTTTCGGCGCGATTGCCAAGCTCCACGTGAGTGCACGCCGGAATGTTGAACTGCGCGAGAAGCCTTCGTGCCGATTCGAGCGCCTTCGCTGCCTTCTCGCGGTGATACGCGATGCGGTCGCCGCGACGCGCGAAGCGTGCGATGTGCTGTGAGAAGGGCTCACGCACATGCAACAGGTGGAACTCGAGCTCTTCGCGATTGAGAAAGCGGTTTACCGCATGGCGAACGGCCATGAGCGAATTTGCCGACCCGTCGATAGGCAGCAATATCTTTTTCATACCAGAACCTCCTCTTCGAGTAACCGCCGGGCGACATGCCGAGGCGGGTGGGGCCGACAACGTTACGAGACGTGCGTTGACGCGCGTCCCGATATCGCGCTGGTTCGCAACGAAACCGGCTATGAGCGTCCCTGCGATGACCGTCACATACACGAGAGCGGATGCGGGTCCGCTGTCCGGTGTATATGGCGCAAGGAAAGACTCTGATAAAACCATCTTCACTGCGGTCCAGGCGAGGACGCCTGCGCCGAAGTAAACGATGGCCGGATAGCGCTCCACATATTTCAGGATCAGCTGACTGCCCCAGATCATGATGGGTACGCTGATCAAGAGGCCAAACACGACGAGCAGTACGCTGCCCTGGGCTGCACCCGCGACGGCGAGCACATTGTCGAGCCCCATGAGGGCGTCAGCGATGACGATCGTCTGCATTGCGGTCCAGAAGCCCGGAGCAGGCCGAACGTGGTGCTCGCCTTCTGCATTCGAATCAAGCAGGAGCTTGTAGGCTATCCATACAAGAAGAGTGCCTCCCACGGCCATGAGCCCGGGGATCTGGAGCAACCAGACCACGGCAAGCGTCATGACCGTGCGGACAGCCACCGCACCGACCGTGCCCCATACGATGGCACGCCTCCGCAGGGTCGGCGGGAGCCGCCGCGCGGCAAGTCCAATGACTATTGCATTATCGCCCGCTAGCACGAGGTCGATCACGACGATCGCGGCGAGCGCCGAAACGAACTGTAGTGAAAAGAGATGCATGTCTTGCTCCGTTAGCGTTTGACCACTCCAAGACATGACGAAGCAAAAACGCCGTGTCCTGCGAGGTCTCGCTAGCGCACAGAGATCTGACGATCGATTTGCGCTGATGCAGCCGGAGCTGTTAGGCCCGTCTTGACGACTGCATCACTGCAGCCACAGATGCGGCTGCCGAAGCTACTCCCCTCTCCAAGGGCTCCCTGCGAAGTGGTTATCGCGAAGCGTCGAGCAGGCGTGTCAGGATTTGTATTGACCGGCGCGATTGCTCACGAATTAATCGCGTTTCCCCGCACGTCCGCAAACTGCGATGCTTACTTCAGCTGGGACATGGATTGGACAACACCAGGAGCAAAGGATTGTTCCCAGAACGGAACACAGTTGTTCATCGCGAGGGGCTAATCACGCACTGCTGCCGTCGCTATCCTGCAGTGAGTAAATCAATCAGGTCGAAAGGGAGGTCATCTGTATTGCGCTCTCGAGGTAAGAAAAGTAAAGTTGACGCTGCCCATGTAAGCCGCTTCCGCAGGTTTGCGTTATGGAGGTGGGAATGAGAAAGATCAAAGAACTGAAGTTTGAAACCAAGAGCGCCTGGTTTACTTTGGAAATCTTTCGGCAGTCCGATGGAAAGGCGTTCGTAGGTGAGTACTACGGTATTTCACCTAGAGCCTGTTATGAACTTGAGACGATCGGGATAAGCCGGTGCAGCATGAGGCAGGCAAAGGCGAGGTAATGGAAGCCGGCAAGCGTCTGTGCGAGGCGTTCGTAGTCGCGCGCCAATCGTCGAAAGCGCGCTGCCCATGCAAAGCTGCGTTCAACGACCCAGCGGCGCGGCAGCAACACGAAACCGCGCTTCGCTTCGGTGTGTTTGACGACTTCCAGATGGATGCCATGTTTTTGCGCCCCTTCTTCGGCCCTCTTGCCGGTATAGCCTTGGTCCACATACGCCAGCTCTACAGAGTCACCGGTGATCTGCTGCACCGCCTTGGCAAGTTGCTCGACCTGCTCACGATCCTGTTCATTGGCGGGAGTGACGTGCAAGGCAAGCAGCTGTCCAAGCGTATCGACCGCTGCGTGCACCTTGCTGCCCTTGCGTCGCTTGGCCCCGTCGTAACCGGCGCGTGCTCCAGATTTCGGTGTGGACTGCAGCGTGCGGCTGTCGAGCACCATCGCAGTGGGCTGCGCATTGCGTCCTGCATATGCGCGCAGCAATACGCGCAGATCGTTCACCATGGACTCGAAGCAGTCCGCGCGCAGCCAACGCTGCATCTGCTGATAGACCGCCGGCCAAGGCGGGAAATCGTGCGGCATCATGCGCCACGACGCACCCGTCCTGACCAACCAGCGCAAGGCATTGAAAACCCAGCGCAGATCGTAATCGCGCTGTTCGGCATCCAAGCGACATAACGTCAGATAAGAAACGACGAATGCCCATTCTTCATCACTTATATCGCTCGGATACGGCTTGTACGTCGGTGGGGGCTTTTTCATCCCCACTATGTGCCAGATTACGATTCACAGTACAAGTCCATAACAGGCTCTAGAGTAGTCCAGGCGCATCCTTCGGGCGGGAGTGCGGTGATGGACGACTTTGGAGTAGGAAAGCGGGCGTGCAGGGACCTCGCAGAACTTCTCTTTGTCTGTCGAGCGGATATCGAGAAGGTCGGGGGACCAATCGGGAGAATCCTTGAGATCAAAGTCTAGGGGGTAGGAAGGTCATACCATGCGTGCGGACCCCTACACCGACGGCACATGCCACTGCGCGTCGATGTAGCGTTCTGATCGTGACTACCGCCGCGTTATTCCGGTAGGGATAAGATGTATTTCATGCTGGAATTTCATCTCCTACTTAGTACCTCGGATTCCCTTTACGTTGCGCTGCCCGAGCAATGCCGCGCGCGATACGCTGCTCTTCAGTTGCGCCAACCACCACTGCAAAGCACGCCCTTGCGCTGATTTTCCAGCCTTTCGCCAGGCATAGCTCACCTGAAGCTGTTGTTCGGTACGCTCCACACGTTTGACCACCAGCCGTCCCGTGTCGATGAAAGGTTGTGCAAGGCACGTTGCGAGGAAGCCTGCTCCAGCTTGGCGGGCATGCTGGATACCGTGAGGACGTCCTGGCTGGCCAGCAGCCCGATTGAGAGGCCATCACCGCGCTGCGTGGAGTCGGCAACCGCGACTGCCCTGTGCCGTCGGATGACCTCGTCACTGAGTGGCTCGGGGGCACGTGCCAAAGGGTGGTGGGGCGCCACCACAAAAGCAAAGCGCACGGTCCCGAGTGGTTCCCGCTGCAGTCCGGCAACAGCGGTACCTCCGTCCATGACCACACCCAGAGCAAGATCGGCCTGACCCGAGGTGAGCGCCTCCAGCGTGCCGGAGAGCGTTTCGTCGCGTAACTTTAGACGGGTGGGAGGGGTAAGCGCCAAAAAGTCCGTGCACAACTCCATCACGGTCGCATGGTTGATGATGCTGTCGACCGCGATCGTCAATTGAGGCTCCCAGCCCGTAGCGACCCGCTTCACGCGGTTGGCAATGGCATCGACATCGGCCAGAAGACGCGCGCCCTCGCGCAGCAACTCGGCTCCAGCCTCGGTCAAGCGGGCCTGCCGGGAACTGCGATCGAACAGCAACACATCCAGGGCTTCTTCCATCTGTCGTACACGATAGGTAAGCGCACTAGGCACCATGTTGCTGGCGCGCGCAGCGGCGGCAAAGCTGCCTGTGTGGGCAATGGTCTGCACCATCGCCAGCGCATCGGGTGTCAGTACATCGCGCGGAGTGGGCATGAAGGGATTTTACATTCAAATATTTTGAATGCTGACATCAATTCGTCAGACCCTGCAAGGGCATCGCGTGACCGACAATTCATCCCATCAATAAGGAGTTCGATTCATGTTGACCCTACGCAAATCGCAAGACCGCGGCTACGCGGACCACGGCTGGCTAAAGAGCTACCACTCATTCTCATTTGCCGGCTACCACGATCCCGCCCATATGGGGCACGGCAACCTGCGCGTGATCAACGAAGACCGTATCGCGCCCGGCACGGGTTTTGGCAAACACAGCCACCGCGATATGGAAATCATCAGCTATGTGTTGTCAGGTGAGCTCGCGCACCAGGACAGCATGAGCAACATTAAAACCATTCCGCCAGGCGACGTGCAACGCCTGAGTGCTGGCACTGGAGTGACGCATAGCGAGTTCAATCACGCCAAAGACCAGACCACGCACTTCCTGCAAATATGGATACTGCCGAATGTAAGCGGCATTGCACCGAGCTACGAACAGAAAACCGTGCCTGCTGCCGACAAGCGCGGCAGGTTGCGCTTGATCGCTTCGCCGGATGGCGCAAAGGACTCGGTAACCATCCACGCCGATGCCTCGGTCTACGCCGGCCTTTTCGACGGTGCCGAGAGCGCGAAACTGGCGCTGAACCCTGCTCGCAAAGCCTATGTGCATGTTGTGCACGGTGCGTTGGATGTCAATGGTCAGCGCATCAACGCGGGCGACGCAATTTTGTTCGAGCAGGAAAGATGGATCACGCTCAATAACGGCAGCGCTGCCGAAGTGCTGGTATTCGATCTGTCAGCCTGAGTCTTCTCACCTCAACTAAAAGGAATCATCATGTTTAACGAATTTCAAAATCCGCTTACTCTGCTCGGTCGCTGGTTACTGGCCGCGTTGTTTCTCCCGGCCGGCATCGGCAAACTCACCGGTTTCTCCGGTACTGCGGGCTATATCGCTTCGGCGGGATTGCCTTTTCCTGAATTGGGCGCAGCACTTGCCCTGACGGTCGAAATCGTCGGCAGCATTGCCTTGATCATCGGCCTTGGAACCCGCCCGGCCGCATTCATATTGGCCTTGTTCACGCTGGTGGCATCGTTCTTTTTTCACAGCTACTGGGCGGTGGCAGCAGATCAGCAGTTCGTACAGCAGCTACTATTTTTTAAGAACGTCGCGGTGGTAGGTGGTCTGTTGACGCTAGCAGCCTGGGGTGCAGGAGAGTGGAGTGTTGATTCGCGCCGCGGTGGGCAAATCAATCGACTGCTTCCGATCTGAATGGGACTCTATTGTTCGCTAGCGAGCAGAAGGGGCTCATTCGAGATGAACCTTAGCGTTCGACTCTATCGCACGCCCACGGGCCTGCCTAAAGATACGGGTGTAGTCATTGTGGTCTGCACGAACCCGTAGTCTCCAATTGTTCGAACGACAGTTCGCGGTGGACTCGTGGCATGTGTTTCGTGCCGCCTGTACACCGCACTTTTTCGATCCGAGGGCATAACCATCGGGAACTCCCTTCACGGGATAGGCTGCACCGTCCGACGGAGCGCGAGCCCGGACCGGTGCTATTCTCTGGTTCCGTTCGGGGACGGTCGCAATGCGCGCGGCCCTTTATTATATTAGGGGGACGGATGGCGAAGAGGAACATCAGCGTGGCGGTTCACGAGCGGACCGCGACGGGTATGCTGGAGGCGATCCGTCACGCGGACAGTGCGGGCGTTCCTGCGGTCTGGCTGACGACGGGTGCGGGTCCCGATGCGCTCACGGTCTTCGCTGCGGCGGCTGCCGCCACGAAGCAGATCCGTATGGGGACGGCGATCGTACCGACGTTTCCTCGTCACCCCGTCGTCGTTGCGCAGCAGGTGGCCGACATAGCGCAGATCGCGCCGGGCCGCTTCACGCTCGGCGTCGGGCCGAGCCATGCGCCCGTGATGGAAGGACGCTATGGCATCCCGTACGTGAAGCCGCTCGAGCACGTGCGCGAGTTCGTCACGATCACGAAGGGGCTCCTCAAGGGCGAGCCGGTCGACTTCGACGGTGCGCGCTACAAGGTGCACGCCAAGCTCTCGTACGGCGCGGACGTTCCGGTGATCGTTTCCGCGCTGCGTGCAAGGTCGTTCGAGCTCGCGGGCGAGATCGCTGACGGCGCGGTCACGTGGCTATGTCCGGCGCAGTACATCCGCGACATCGCGGTTCCCGCAATGGATCGTGGCGCCGCAAGAGCCGGGCGCAAGCGGCCGCGCATCGTCGCGCATGCTTTCCTCGCGCTTACCACGGACGCAGCCGCACTCCAGCGAGGTGTACAGGAGTCGCTCGCCCATTATCCGACGCTGACGAATTACCAAGAGATGTTCGTTGCGGCAGGCCTGACCGAGGCGCGCGAAGGAAAGTGGACGCACCGTATGGTTGACGCCGCGGTGATTCACGGTAATGAGGCCACATGCGCGAAGCAAGTAGACGCGTTTCTTGCGCTCGCGGGCGCCGACGAGATGATCCTCTCTGTGATGGCGACCGAAGCCGATCGCGCGGCTAACGTGCGGCGGACGTTGGACTGGATCGGAAAGCTCTGACCCGCGAGGTTATGGGTATTGGTGCTCCGGATTGTGATTCCGGTTGTCGTGGGATCGCTGGGGAGGCTATCAAAAGCCGCCAAGTGGTAAGGATGGTGGTAAGGGTAATTCCGAACTCATCATATACGCTAAATCCCCTATGAGAGCACGAGCGGTTCGATTCCGACCCCCGCCTTTCCTGACATGACGACGTCATTGTTTTGGCGCCTAGGTGCGATCGGCATGCGGCAATGGGTCGCAAGCGTAGAGTGCCTCTCGCCATGGTGTTTTCCCTCGCTGTCACGGTTAATGTGCCGGCTGGCCTCGATGACCCTAGAGCGCAAATTAAGCACAGAAGGTGGCGTGAAAAGTCGTGTAAAGACATTCAGATCGCAGTCGAGAGTTTCGCCGACGATACTGAGCGCAACCCGTCCCGTTAGAGACGGGCGAGAAGCTCCTCCTCGAAGTGAAAGCTGCGCCAAGCCAACACCTGAGCGCGGTGAAGATGATTTTGTCTTCCTTGCGCGCCTGTTGCACGCCGGAAGTCTTGAGGTTCTCCGAATCATCCGCGGAAAGGTTGCTTCGCGACGTAGTCGGCGCTGGGTTGCGACATCGATCAATTCGTCGTTCTCGTCCAAGCCGAGCACGCGGTGCGGCGAGAGACTCTCGGCCGTGAACGGCCCGGCCACACGGACCTTGTTTTTGTCTTCGTAAGGTTTGTCGCAAAAAGTATTCAAACTCGGCCTTGGTAGCAATGGAGTTCCAGCAGCTCGGCCTGGCGGCAGGCGAAGAGCAGACAGCTCGCACTGGAGAATGACGTTTTGGCCGGTGCGCCTCGCTCGCTTCGACGGTGCGAGCGAAAAGAAATGATCAAATGATCGACATGCGATCACGCCGCTCCGTAGCCTTCACAGGGCTATCGTTGTTCGATTTTTTGCATCGATATCGTTGGAAATAAGACTCTCCCTTTCCAAACCATCAGTTTTCATGGCCGAGCTCGAGCGGTTATCCTGACTTGAACCTCGAGACGGCGATCACGTTCTATTGTTAGCGACATTCCAAACAGGATATAAATCAATAAATATCACATCAATTCGTGACGGAGGGACGTAATCATGGATCGGCGCATCGGTTTGGCGGGGCTGCTACTGCTTGCAGTTGTAGGGAGTGCTTCGCCTGCGACCTGGGCGCAAGACTACCCGATGCGACCGGTGCGCATCATCGTCGGTTTCGCGGCGGGCAGCGTAACGGACATCATGGCGCGCATCGTCGGTCAAAAGCTCGGCGAAAGCTTGGGGCAACAGTTCGTCATCGACAATCGTCCCGGTGCAGGCAGTGCGATCGCCTCCGAGATCACTGCGAAGGCCGCTCCAGACGGCTACACGCTGCTGATGATAGGCACCAGTTTCGCGATCAACGCCGGGGTCTACAAGAAGCTGCCATACGATCCGGTCAAGGATTTTGCCGGTGTGATCCTTGTCTCCTCAGCGCCGCAGGTCCTTGTCGCCAACCTGTCCTTGCCGGCAAAGTCGCTCACTGAATTGATCGATCTGGCGCGCGCCAAACCCGGGCAGCTCAATTTCGCTTCGAGCGGAAATGGCAGCACATCGCACCTGGCCGGTGAGTTGCTGAAGTCGATGGCGAAGATCAATCTCGCGCACGTGCCTTACAAAGGCGGCTCGGCGGTGATGATGACGGACGTGATGTCGGGAAGGGGTGGAGCTCCTGTTCCTGTCATTGCCCGGGGCGTTACCGCAGATCAAGGCCGGAAGGGTCAAGGCAATTGCCGTCACCTCGACCAAACGCTCCAGTGCTGCTCCCGATGTTCCGTCTTTCGCCGAAGCGGGTGTTCCTGGCTACGAGGCAACGAGCTGGAACGGCCTCGTGGCCCCTGCGGCGATGCCGAAGCAGATCGTGGCCAAGCTCAATGGTGAAATACTTCGGATGTTGCGCAGGCCCGACGTGATCGACGCGATCACCCGGCAGGGCGCTGATCCTCTTGGCAGCACGCCGGGCGAGTTCGACAGTTATCTGAAGGCTGAAGTCGCAAAATGGAAGAAGCTGATCGGCTCGTCGGCCATTCAGCTTGATTGATATCAACAAACAACGAAAGCGAGGGAATGATGTCAGGCTGTCTGAATGGTATTCGGGTACTGGAGCTTGCGCGCTTCCAGGCTGGGCCACGCGCCGGGATGATTCTCTCCGACTTGGGTGCCGAGGTCATCAAGATCGAAAAATTCGGTGGTGAGGAAACACGGAAATCCGCTCCTATCGTAAGAGGAGCAAGCGTGTATTTCAGCGTCTACAACCGGGGGAAGAAGAGCATTTGCCTCGATCTGCGCAAGGCGGCGGGGAAGGCGGTGTTCTTCGATTTGCTCAAGACGGCAGATTTCGTTCTCGAGAACTTTCGACCGGGAACGATGGAAGAGATGAGTGGCGAACTTGCTGTATGCAAATAGGCGAAATTCGCCTTAATGGCCTCGGCATAAACTTCAGGCGCAAGCCCCGACTGGCAGTGCGAATGCAATTGAATGGGAACGCGACCCGCTACCTGCTTAACCGCATGAAACAGAGTGCGTCCGCGCTCAGGCGTAAGAAGACCCCTAGCGTCCTTGATACCGATATGGTCGGCGCCGAGTGCGAGAAGTTCTTTGGCGCGCTCCTGGTAATAGGCATCCGTATGCACCGGCGAAAGTGTATAGACCATCCATGCATTCACTTTGAGGCCGGCGTCTCGCCCGGCTTTCGCCGATGACTCCAGATTGCGGCTGTCGTTGAGTGCATCGTAAATGGTGATCATTTTGATACCATTCGCGGCGAGCCGCTGAGCATTCAGGGCGACAATATCGTCGGGGAACAGTTCGAAGGTGTATAGGCTCTGCTCACGCGTGAGCCCGTCGGTTGGCGTAGAAAAACGTTCTGAAAGTAACTTGATTCGATGCCAAGGATTTTCCTGCAGATAACGTATGCACACGTCGAAGACCGCGCCGCCGAGAATGTTGATATAGGCATAGCCGATGCGATCAATCTGTCCGACGATCGGCATCATCATTGCGGTCGTCATGCGTGTTCCCCATAGGCACTGGTGCGCGTCACGGAGCGTTACATCGATGAAGTTGATTTTCTTGATCGTTCCTTACATCTCAACCAAAGCAAGAACAGTGAACAGTGATCCACGGCAGGTCACAAGACGTTAGAACCCTGCCCGAGCGGGCATGCCTTCCCGCTGCAAATGGAATCAAGTAATCCGCTATCGGTTCTATTTTCGATTTCCCAACAATTCCTCTTGTACATAGCGAGTATGCAATCCACCGCGAAGGAACGTTTCGTCGGCAAGCAACAATTGGTGAAAAGGTATCGTCGTCTTGACACCTGCAACTGACATTTCGGATAGCGCCCGTAGCATACGCGTAATGGCTTCCGCGCGATCCTCGCCCCAGGCAATCACCTTTGCGAGAAGCGAATCATAGAAGGGCGGAACTTGATATCCAGGATAATGCTCAACTACTACTACCGGGCGCCGGCGTGAGAGCTTCGATCGAGAATGCGGACATTACGGCGTTATTTTTCGGCCAGGTTGCGCTCGTCCCAGTCGTCGATCCAGTCATGCAGGTCTTCTGCAGGCATTGGCTTGGCGATGAAATACCCTTGCACGAAATCGCATCCGTGCCGTCGCACATAATCCCAATCGGCCCGGTCTTCAACGCCTTCTGCAACGATCTGCATGCCTAATTGCTTTGCCAGCAGTGCGCTCGTGTCAAAGATCGCCGCCACCGTCTTGTCAGCCCAGGCGCCGTGCACGAATCCTCTGTCGATCTTCAGTTCGTCAAAGGGCAGGTCGCGCAGTTGCGCAAGAGACGAATGCCCGGTGCCGAAATCGTCGATCGAGAGCCGGAAACGTTTGAGCCGCAGCCGGGTCAGTACTTCGAGCGGAATGCGCAGGTCCTTCATCAACCGGCTTTCGGTCACCTCCAGAGTCACATCCTTCGACATGACGCCCATCGCGACCGCCTCCTCAGCAATGTAATCGGCAAAATCCAGCGATCCCAGGTCGTCCATTGACACGTTGACGGCCACCTCCAATGCCAACCCGGTGTCCTTCTGCCAAAGCTTGGCAAACGTCAACGCATTGGCAATCACAGTGCGGGTGAGATTGCCGATCAGGCCATGTGTTTCCGCCACGCCGATGAACTGGTCGGGAAACACCACGCCGTCCACCGGGTGACGCCAGCGCACCAGCGCCTCCACCCCCACGAGTTGGCCGGTGTGCGGCGATACCTTGGGCTGGTAGTGGTTCACCAGCTCGCCGTTGGCGATGGCGGCTCGGAGCTCTTCAGCGGCATAAGTTTTTTTTTCCGTGGATGAACTGCGGTGGGAAACAGGCTCCCATTTCTCCAGAAGCGCGGTAAGGATCTCGGGTCTGACCGGCTTGCGGAGATAACCCAGCGTCGTGATCGAATGCGCCTGCACCAACTTCTCGACCGCTTGCAGCATACGCTCGTCCTCGCCGCTCACCAGGATGAGGGTGCCGGAATAGCCACGCTTGACCAGGTGACGCACGAACTCCACCCCGTCCATATCCGGCATGTTGAGATCCAGCAAAATCAAATTAACGAGGCGGGCAGCGGAATCGATCGCCTGCAGCGCGCGCGGAGCGCCTTCGCAGCCGGTAACAGAGGTAAATCCCAGGTTGGCTAACATGCGGATATGCAGTTTGAGAATGAATGTTTCGTCATCCACCACCAGGATGTTCAGTGCGGATTTATCGATCATCACTGCGCTCGCTCTGCACTATTTTTAATAATTCCCGAGTCATGCTTGTCCTTTGCTCAGATAGTCCTCTACGGCGGCCATTTCAGTTTCAAAGCGGGGCAGCAGCACGGCCAGGGCATCGATATTGCCGGCCTTGCCCTCCTGCTCCATTGCTGCGCACAGCTCGCTCAGCGCAAACGCACCCACGCTGCGTGCTGCAGACTGTAGTTTGTGAGCGGCCGCAGCAACAGTCTTCGTCTGGTCTCTCGCGCAAGCCGCGCGCAGTTCCACCGTGATGCTCGCCGCGCTCGTTCGGAAGTCCTGTAGGAGCTCGCGGACGAGATCCGGGTCATCGCCCACCAGCTCTTTGAGCACATTCACATCCGCTGGCGCGGCCGCCGCGCTCTGTGGGGCTGTACGAGGGGGCAACCCGGATGCGTCCGGTGCGGACTGCGCGGCCGGCAACCATTTATCCAGCACGTCTTTCAGAACCGCCAGCGGCAACGGCTTGCTTCGGTAATCATCCATACCTGCGGCGCGGCAATGCTCGTCTTCGCTCTTGAGGGCGTTGGCGGTCACGGCGATGATCGGCGTTCGTCTCACACCTTTCTCTTCGGCGCGTATCGCCTGGGCCAGCTCATAGCCGTCCATTTTCGGCATGTGCAAATCCGTGAGCAGCAGCGCGTACTCGCCGCTCTGCCAGAGGCGCAGCGCTTCACCCCCGTCGGCGGCCACATCCGCGGTGTATCCGAGCAGCGCGAGCTGCCGCACGATGACTTTCTGGTTAGTCTCATTGTCCTCGGCAATCAGGATTAACCTGCCGCGCCGCACGGCCTCTTCGCGTGAGGGCGCCATCGCCGCGGTTCTGGAGGAGATAAACGTTTCTGCTTGCGGTTCGAACGACGCCCGTCCGGCGGCAACGGCCACCGCGTTGAGGAAAGTCCGGCGGTTAAGGGCGCTGCCATCCACCGTAATCAGGCCGGCAGCCGCGGCACGCGGTCGGTTCCGCTTGCCGCGTTCAATGACGAGGACAAAGCGCACGTCCTCATCGATGCGGGTACGCGCTGCGGCACACGCCTGCTCTGAAGCCTGCGGCGTGTCGCCGGCATCGACGACCCACACCGACACGCCGGCCCGACTCGTGGTCTGCGCTCTGGCGCCAGCCAGATCTGCCGCCCGCTCGACAACTGCCCTCGCGTGCTCGAGATAAACGGCAAGATCATCGATGAGCCCCCCGCGAGCGCCGACGACGACGCAGAAAAGTCCGGCGACCGCGGACACCGCCTCTGCCGCGTGAGGTCTCCCCGGGACCGGCCCAAACGGCAAGCGCACCTTGAAGGTGGACCCTGCGCTCGGCGCGCTTTGCACTGCGATCTCCCCGCCCATCAACTCCAGCAGATGGCTGGTAATGGCCAACCCCAGTCCAGTCCCGCCAAAGCGCCGCGTGGTGGAAGCGTCGGCCTGCGTGAAAGCAGTGAAGAGGCGCGCCTGTGTCTCCTCGTCCATACCGATGCCGTTGTCGGTCACCCGAAATTCGACCGTCACCTGATCCGGGGTGCTCCCGGCTAGGAGCACACGTACCCACACTTGGCCCGCATAAGACTTTCCGCTGGAGAACTTGATCGCGTTGTTGATGAGATTGATGAGCACCTGCCGCAGGCGCAGAGTATCGCCCATGAGCTGCGTCGGTATCGCTGGATCGATGAACAGGGTAAGCGTCACGTCTTTCTTCGCGGCCATGCCGTTCAGCAGGGTGCAGACGTCCTCCACTACATCCGCCACCGCGAGGGCCTCTCGCTCGATCTCTACCTTGCCGGCCTCGATCTTGGAGAAATCGAGTATGTCGTTGATGATGTCGAGGAGGGAGAACGCCGATTCCCGGATGACATCGACCATCTCCACCTGGTCACCCCTCAAGCTGGTCTGGTGCAGCACGTCGATCATTCCGATCACGCCGTTCATCGGCGTGCGAATCTCGTGGCTCATGGTGGCAAGGAACATCGACTTGGCGCGGTTGGCCGCTTCGGCCTCGCCTCGGGCGCGCTCCACATCGGCGGTGCGGGCTATGACTTTGTCTTCCAGTTCTTCGTTGAGCCGAAGCAGCGCAGTCTCCGCTGCCTTGCGCTCGGTGATGTCGCTGAGCGTGCCATCGATGCGCACGGCTTTTCCCGCGTCGTCGCGCAGCAGGCGCGCCCGGGATTCCACTGTGCGTTCTTCACCGTCAGCAAGCACGATTCTGAACTCGTGTATCAGCGTGCCCGCCCGCAGCAGCCTGCGTATGGCGCTGCGCATGCTCGTGCGGTCGTCGCGATGGACCATTCTTCGCCAGAGCCGCGGGTGGGCGAGAAAATCAAGATCCGCCCGCCGGGTCAGTTGTCGGATGGCGGCATTGACATAGAAGATTCGCCCGGTGCGCGGATCCATCGACCACACCACTTCTTGCAGCGTGCTGAGGATGCTGTCGAGTTTCCGCTCGCTGTATGCCAGCGCTTCTCCTTTCCGGATATGATCGAGCGCAAACGAGATGTCTCCGGCAAGCTCGGTCAGTAACCTGACCTCTTCATCGTCGAAGAAATTTGGTTCTCTGGCGTACATCGTGAGGGTTCCCACGACCCTCTCTTCCTCGAGCAAGGGCAGCGTAATTTGTGAACGGAAACCGAGTCTCAGTATTTCCCACACACGCGGTCCACCAAATGCCCGGGCGGTGATGTCGTTATTGAATACCGGCCGGCGTTCCCTGATAGCCCGCCCCACCGCTCCTTGCCCCTGCGGTATGTCGGCCCGGCCTGAAGACTTAATTCTCACCAGTTCTTCCGCGCCCTCACCCGCCCAGGCAATGGGCGTCACGTCCTGCGTCTTCGGATCGAACAGGCCGATCCAGGCCAGTCCGAACCTGCCATGCTCCACCGCAATCCGGCACGCTTCCTTCAGGAGCTCATTGCGGTCGCGCACGCGCACGATCAGTGAATTGATCCCGCTCAGCACGGCATATACGCGATTCAGCCGTTTGATCTGCTCGTCCGCGCGCTTCTGCTCGCTCACATCCTGAAGCGTGCTGAACCAGCGCCTTGCTCCCTTCGCATCCGTCTGGCCGTCGAGCGGCTCCATGACCTGGCGAATGTAAATCCAGGTTCCGTCTCCGCGCCGCAGCCGATATTCGACATCTGCGCGCGCGAGCTCGGTGCCGGCCCGGACTGCCGTGTCACGAAACTTCGAGCGATCGTCCGGGTGGAGAAATTCGATCCACTCGCGCGTGCTCTTGGGCATTCGGTCTACCTGCACCTCGATCAGCGCCGGCAATGTCTCCGACCAGCTTTCGAATCCGCCATCCGGTCCCGTGATGACATGCGCCAGGTTTGCCACGAGCTGAGCGCGGCGTAACCCCGCTTCTCGTTCTCGCAGTGCCATCTGCGCTCGCTCGAGTTCGGCAGACTCCGTCTGCAGCTTTGCCGCATGACGCTGCACGACGTCGAACAACTGCAGATTTTCGTACAGCACCGCAAGTTTCCGTGCCATGATTGCCGCAAGCCGTTCATCCTCAGCATCAAACTTCCCGGCTTGCATCTTGTCGGCAAAGTAAATCCAGCCCAGCGCGCGGGCTTCGGTGACGACCGCCACGCCGAGAAAGTTGCGCACGCTTGGGTGCCCTGCCGGAAGGGTATCGGGCGCCAATGCGGCGCCGTTTCCATTCAAACGCAGCACGCGGCGCTGCTCGAGCGTTTCCCCGAGCAGCCCATGGCGGACGCTTTCGGGGTCGTCGAACAAACACGCCTCGAGAGCCTTCGTGAAGATGTACTTTGGCGCTTCCTCATTTTCGTCCAGCATGGCAATTGCGGCAAACTTCGACTCGACGATGTCGCACGCGGCGGCAAAGAAAATCTTGACGAGTCGCGCAGGATCGCGCTCCTTCGTCATCTCCATGCCCACTTCCACCAGGGCGGAGAGCCGCGACATGACGCGCTGCAGCTGCAGCACGTTGTCCGAGAGCTTTTCCGACAGTGCTTTTGACTGATTCTGTCTGACGAGCGGCTTTGCGCTGCTGCCGACGATCTGATCGAATCCCGCCGCCGCCGACTGCAGATCCGTGAGGTAGGAATCGAACGTGTCGTCGATCTGCCGTAGTTCGGCATCTCCGAGCACGCGCGTCTTTACGGGACTTTGCAATCCGGAAACCGAATCACCGGGTCCGATCAGTTTGTTTACAGCAGCAAGCACCTCACCTGGCTCGCAGGGCTTGGGAAGGACAACGTCAACGCCGCAGGACTTCGCCAGCGCCAGGGCCTGCGGCTCGTTGTAGGTTGCGGTGTGAAAAATGACGGGTGTGGTCGCGATTCCGGGATCACTTCTGATGTGCCGGACAAACTCGTAGCCGTCCATGGTCGGCATCAGGATGTCGGTAATGACCAGCCCCGGATGCTCCGTCCGTACCAGTTCGAGCGCTTTCGCGCCGTCGGCCGCCTCGATCAGGCGATGGCCGGTATAGGTGAGCAGCGTCGTCAGATACTCGCGATTGCTCGGGCGATCATCGACGACCAGTATTGTGGCCATGGTCAATGCGCATCTTGCTCGCCGGGGCAGTTTTTCACAACACGATTCAATCAGCGATGTCACCGACGCTCTGTATCCTTTTGCCTACAATCGATGTCAGAGATTTCCGGACATGCAGACGCTGCACGCTGTCGAGGGTACTGCACAGGCCTTGACACGCAGCGGGGTTTGGTTAGAAAGGAACACTCGCAGCGCTCGGTGAGGATTCCGAAGTGAAGATCAAAGTGCTCATTGCGGACGACCATGAGGTGGTGGCCGAAGGCTTGCGTTCTCTCATCAAGGCGCAGAACGACATGGACGTGGTCGGCCTCGCCCGGAACGGCGCCGACGCGGTTCGATACTCGCTGGAATTTAAACCGGATGTGGTCGTGATGGACAACGCGATGCCGGTAATGAACGGAACCGAAGCGGCCCGGAAGATCACGAAGAGAAACCCGCGCATCCAGGTCGTCATGCTCTCAATGCATTCGAATTCCGTGCATGTGTATCGCGCACTGCAGGCCGGAGCACGGGGTTACGTCGTCAAGAGCTCTCTCGCCGACGAGCTGCTGGACGCCATCCGCGCGGTGCATTCCAGGCGGCGGTATCTCAGCAAGCCGCTCGATGACGAGTTGCTCGACCGGCTCATGTCCGACGTGCCTGAGGATCCGCTTACGCGACTGAGCGCGCGCGAGCGGCAGGTGCTGCAAATGATCGCCGAAGGAAGCTCGGTCGCCGACATCGCGGAGACCCTGTCGCTGTCGCGCAAGACCGTCGAGACCTACCGCGAGCGCATGATGGAAAAGCTGGGACTGGATAATCTTGCGGCGCTCGTCAAGTTTGCCGTCCAGCAGGGCGTCACTTCGCTCGAATAGCGCGCGTCGCTGATCCTTCGATGCGAATGTCCGCAAGAAGTACCCTTAGGGAAGCCTGCCTTTGAGTCTGGGGTACGGGATGACCGCCGCACTGAACCTCGCATTTCTCATTGTCTTGCTGGAGCTCATTTCGCCCGGTGCCGCGGCGCAGTTTCCCGTCGAGACGTCGCGAACCATCCGGGTGGTGATGGACGACGACTATGCACCCTACGCGTTTCGATCCGACGGAGGCAAGTTGCAGGGGATCCTGATCGACCAATGGCAGGCGTGGGAAAGGAAGACCGGGATCAAGATCGAGATCAAAGCGATGGATTGGGACGAAGCGCTGCGTCGCATGCGCGCGGGCGAGTTCGATGTCATCGACGGCATTGTCGAGACGGTCGAGCGCCGGAACTCCTTCGATTTCACTCCGGCCTACGTGATGGTCGAAGCGTCGATCTACTTTCGCAACCAGATTTCCGGCGTCACGGACCTCGCGTCGCTGAAGGGATTTCCGTTCGGCGTCAAGGCGGGGGCCAAGCGTATCGACGACCTCAAGGCGAATGGCGTGGCGAGCATGATCCTGCATAAAAATGACGATGCGATCATCGATGCTGCGAAGCGGCATGCGCTCAACGTCTTCATAGTCGATGACCCGTCGGCGCATTATCTTTTGCACAAGAGCGGCATCGAGGGCGAATTCCGGCATTCGGAACCGATAGCCCGGGATGAGCTCCGGCGGGCCGTGCGCAAGGGAGATGTGGCTACGCTGCGCGCGGTGTCGGACGGCTTCGCGGCTATCGAACCCGGCGAGTTGAAGCAAATCAATGCGAAATGGCTGGGACACCCTATCCACACGTATGGGCGTTACCTCACGTATGCGGGACACGCGGCCGTGGTGGCGATCCTGCTTATCGCGGTCCTCATCGGGTGGAATCGCACGCTGCGAAAAGGGATTCTGCAGCGGACCGCAGCGCTGGGTGAGAGCGAACAGCGCTTCCGTCAGATCGCCGAGAACATCCGGGAGATCGTCTGGATCAGCACACCCGGCATGGACCAAGTGCTCTACGTGAGTCCTGCTTACGAGCGCATCTGGGGCCGATCCGTGGAAAGCCTGCGACAACGGCCGCGATCATTCATCGAGGGGATACACCCCGAAGATCGCGATCGCGTGGTCGGCATCCTTGAAGCGCAGCGGGAACAGACTTTTGAGGTTGAATACCGCGTCGTAAGATCCGACGGGTCTGTGCGATGGATACGCGCGCGGGCATTTCCCGTGAAGAATCAGTCTGGCAGGGTGTACCGGATCGCCGGTATTGCGGAGGACATCACCGAGCGCAAGGTCGCAGACGACCACCTCCGGCTTGTCCTCGACACGATTCCCACGATGGCGTGGAGTCTTCTGCCTGATGGCACCGTCGACTACGTCAATCAGCGTTGGCTCGAATACACGGGTCTATCCTTGGAGGAAGGGCTTAAACATGCAAATCGCATCGTTCATCCGGAAGACCTCCCGACGGTCATAGAAAAGTGGATTGTCGACATGCCAGCCGGAGCACCGTCCGAATACGAAATGCGCTTGCGCCGCGCTGACGGGGAATATCGCTGGTTCCTGGTTCGCACCGTGCCGCTCTCCGACGAGCAGGGAAATCTCGTCAAGTGGTACGGAACGAGTACCGATATCGAGGACCGAAAGCGGGCCGAGAATGCGTTGCGCGAGAGCGAGGAAAGGTTTCGCGACTCCGGCGTCCAGCTCCAGGCGCTGTCGCGGAGGCTGGTTGATCTGCAGGAGTACGACCGAAAGGAACTCGCACGCGAGCTGCACGACCGTGTCGGCCAGAGCCTGACTGCTCTCAACATCAATCTCGCAATCCTGCGGCAAGGTCTTTCCGGCCACGACGCCGCTATCAGCGCCCGCCTGGAAGATTCAGCGGCCCTCGTCGTCTCGAGCATGCGGGCGATCGAGAATGTGCTGTCGGATCTTCGTCCTCAGATGCTAGATGATCACGGGCTGCAAGCGGCGCTCGGCTGGTATGCGAAGCAATTCTCGGCGCGTGCGGGCATCAATGTATCGGTACACGCAGACGAGCCGGCTGAACGGATGGCAGCCGATGTGGAGATCGCGCTTTTTCGCATCGCCCAGGAAGCGCTCAATAATGTGGCGAAGCACGCGCGCGCAAGCAGCGTCGTAATCAGGCTGGAGAGCCAGGGAATCGAGTATGTGATGTTTGTGAAGGACGACGGCGTGGGCCTCCGTGCTGACGAGAAGCGATCGGACCCCCTGCGGACGGGATTTGGAATGGTGACGATGAGAGAGCGCGCGCAGGCTGTCGGCGGTCGTTTCCACGTTAAGTCGCTGCCCGGAGGCGGAATGCAGCTCTCGGTGAGCATTCCGCGAAAGTCTGACGAGCCATCTGCTTTCAGGTGAGCATCGATCAACAAGCGCTCAGCAATCTGAATAAGATGTAATTAACGTGCCTTACTGTCTCGACGAGGGCGGTTAAAAGTTCTGACCTTCGTCGGCACCGGAGTTTCATGAAGCGGAGCAGGGCACAGCTTACGGGCGGGGCGGGTTACATCAGCTGCGGCAGCGGGTGCCGCTTCGTGGCAGATCAGGAAGCAAGTGCCCGCGATTCCCGGCACGAAGGAATCGCACGTCGATTGCCTGCGCGACCTGTTTCAGGAAACTGGGCTCGAGCGAATCGAAACGAAGCCCGGGGACCGCTCCGGTATGAAGTTCAAATCCAGCGAGCCCAAATACCCCTGTCGCCTGGCGGTTTGGTTGAATACGTCGCGCGCGCCAATGCCATCAAGGGGCGAGTGCCCCGCGTCGGAAAAAAGGAAAGCGTGTCTGCCTCATCAAGTGTCGCGTCTATTAGCATCGTTCCCGGCCGCCATTGCACTCTCATCTCGACGTAAAGAATAGAAAACGATAGGGCAGCTCGAATGCCGTGCTTTGCTCCCCTTCGAGTTCTGGTAATAGAAACCTCAGGATATTTGATAAATCAGCCGTTTTTTGGGAAATTCGCCGAAAATATTACCAGCTCTACTGCTTGTATTACGCTGACTTATTAATCGGTTAGATATTCGTTTTGCTCCGGCTTGTGATTCCGGTTGCCGTGGGTTCGAGTCCCATCAGCCACCCCAATTTTTCGCTTTAGATCAGGGCAGTTGTGGCGGTCGGCGCGCCAAAGACTCAATGTACAAAACGCCGATTGGTAATATGACGCCGGTTTTGGTTATATCTTGTCTTAGGGTCCTCCGTTAATCACGCTGGATCTGAGTAGACGCGTGCGATCAGAGTATGTGCCGAGCGGTGAGGCATGTTCAAGATAGCGCCGTGCAACGCCTGCCGAAAAGGACCCTAGGATCGGTGATTCTGGGTGGCAAGTGCATTTCCACTCTTCAAGAACTCTCCAATCCGCTATTCGGCCCCTCGGCCTGAGCCTTTTCGGGCGCCCAACGGGGAGCGCCAAGCCTGCTTGAATATTGAGCCAGGGAGGAGTGGGTGTTCCTGCATCACACTCCAACCGCTCGATCTCAAGGAAGGCGACCCGATTTCTCCGCCCGCGCGCGCACCAATGACATGGATCTCGATGTCGTTTTTCGTACTTGCATGGGATGCAGGCGGTCGGAGGTTCAATTCCTCTCGTCCCGACCACAACCAGGTATTTAGAGCCGCTTCCTCACTGGCAAATTAAGTCTGGCGAAGCCACCCAATGTCTTTTGTGTCTCGGCACTTAGCGTTAGCGGCGAACTGCTGGTTGGGCGGAGGCATTCGGCGATCTCGGCACCGCTCATTCCTTTTGTCGTTGCCTGCATCAGAGAAACATCGATCTAGAAAGCTTCGAGAAAGGTGCGCGGCCCAAGATTGCCGTCGCGCGCCGCCCAGACCCTGCAACGCGTAGCCCGACCGTCGCGTCGGGCTGTTTTTTTTATGGGCGTCGGCTCCGACAGGCCGTGTTTCGAAGGCTCTATTACTCAGTGCGCTTTCTCCGATGCGTTTTGCAGCGACGAGTCATGCGCTCGGACTCTTGGATGAATTCATCGGCTTCGTTCAGACCCGAGCGTCCGTTGCCTTGTTCGATCTTCGTGCCAGTACGTGAGCATCCACCGTGCGTGGTCTAGTGCGCTCTCGCCCGCTCTCGTTTCCGAGACCCGCGATCTCTGTACACTCTTAGGAGCGGGGCTCGCGCTGAGAACCCAAGGCGCTCTCCAACGTAACCCACGGCAGTATCGCGCAACGCGCGCGCGTCGGAAATTTATCAAGGGTCCTGAATAGGGCCAAATACTCGGCGCTTTGAGATAAAGAAGGTGGGGAGGTAAGGCTATTCACCATCGCGAGGAACTCACCGATTGCGCGCCTAGCCTCGGCAACCCATTCGCCCTTCACCGTGTCCGTCATTATCGACGCCGAGGCCGTCGAGATTCCGCAGCATGTGCATTGAAAAGCTACGTCGGCTATTCGGTCACCATTCACGTTCAACAAGACAAGCATCTCGTCCCCACAAAGAGGATTCGTGCCGATCGCCTGGCAGTTGGCATCATCGATTGCGCGATAGTTCCGCACATTCTTGATGTGCTCCATAATGAGGTCATCGTACAGGTCGGTCATCACGAATCTTCGTTGCGTTGATCATGGTAATGATGCATAGCTCCGACTGAAGTTCCTTACGGCATCCCAAGAAACGCGATGGCTACCCAGTGTGACAATCCGACGCGGCATCCCGAATTAGCAACTCTGGCTCCATCTGTCCCGCACCCTAATGCAACTTCTCCCTCCAAGACGGTGGGCCGGGAGCCCAGGCAGGCAACGAGGTCGCCTGCTTCATCCGCGTGGCTATGCGCCCCCGAGATGATCTTAGAGAATATCGATCCAGCGCGGTCCTGGCGTAAGCCTCTGGCTGGAAGGGCGCCGAGGCGCAACTCTCTGCTCGTTACTGAAACATATTCGTCGGACTCGGCGGCCGCGCCTACTGTAGCCATGAGGACTCGCCTAGCATGGCCGCGATGAACTCCTCGTGCGCGCCAGCGCCAGCTTCGCTGCAGGCAGGATATACCCAGGCATCATAACGGTACTCGACCGCGCAGGCCTGGAAACGGGCTCATGTGAGTGTTACGTGGTCGTGCGCAAGGAGTTCGAGCGCTTGCTGGGTTGATGCGGGATTTCGCGACATGGCGAAGTCAGGCTTTTGCATCCAGTACGGGCGGCGAAGCCCGGTGACTTCTATCGCATTTGATCGATGACCTGAATCTTTCGCTCATGCTGGCCCGTGTGCACGAGCAAATTGTCCTTCACGTGCCGCGATCGTTCTCTCAAATGCGACCTCAGCACGCAGTCCTTCAAGATCTCTGTGGATCACGGCGACCGCCGGCTTCTGGTCGCCGCGTCTGTAGGTGATCGTGCAGTCGCGCGCCTGGAGCTGTCCGTCGATTGCGGCTTTGTCGAATCGTTCCTCGTGACCGACATACGCGAGGCCAAAATCGTATTGCTCGGTCCAGAAGAACGGAACGGCATCGAAGCGCTCTTGCCGACCCAGGATGTTGCGCGCCGCCGTTTGTCCCTGGCGCTCGGCCACCACCCAGTGCTCGACCCGGATGCGCTCGCCCGTGAGTCGATCCGGCCAGCGCGCAATGTCACCGACGGCGAAGATGCCGGGAACGCTCGTTTCCAGGTACTCGTTCACTGCGACTCCGCGATCGATGGCGAGACCCGCCTGTTCCGCCAGCGCAAGCGCCGGCCGTACGCCGACGCCGATGACGACCAGATCGGCCGGGATGTTTTCCCCGCTCGTCAAGGTGATACTGCGTTTGTCGATTGACGCGAGTGTCGTGCCGAAATGGAAGGTGACGCCGTGTTCTTCATGGAGCTTGCGCATGAAATCCCCGACCTCCGCGCCGAGAATGTTCTCCATGGGGCAGGTTTCCCGTCCGACGACGTGCACTCCGATATTGCGCGCGCGAAGCGATGCGGCGACCTCGAGACCGATGAAGCTCGCGCCGATCACCACAGCCTGCTTCGAGGCACGAGCGCTGGCTATGAGGGCGCGGCTGTCGGCCAGCGTGCGCAGATAGTGTACGTGGGGCAGATCGCCGCCGGGCAACGTGAGCCGCACCGGCTCCGCACCCGTCGCGAGCAGCAGCGCATCGTAGGCGTGGTCCGTGCCGTCCGCGTGTTGCACCTGCCGGTTCGCCGCGTTGATCGCGGTGACGCGCGCGCCGAGCTTCAAGTCGATGCGCTGCTCCCTGTAGAACTCGGGCGATCAAGACGGAATGCACTCTTCGGGTGCGCTGCCCGCGAGATAGTTCTTCGAAAGATTCGGCCGGTCATAGGGCACCGAGTCGTCCGCGCTCAGCATCGTAAGGCGACCGGCGTAGCCTTCCCGGCGAAGCATTTCCGCAGCCGCGTTGCCCGCAGCGCCGCCACCGACGATCACGACCGATTCCGGCGTGCGTGAGTTTGCCGGGCGGCGCTCGTGCCTCGCGTTCTCGAGCTTTTCCCGCACAAACGCCTTGCCATTCCGCCTGCTCGACGCGCCAGCAGGATACAGGGTTCAGAGCCGGCGCGCGCAGCGCCTCGCCGCTGCGCAGGCTGAAACAGGCGTGATGCCAGGGACAGCGCACCGTATCGTCGACGATAAGCCCTTCGGCCAGAGCGCCGCCGTAGTGCGTGCACGCGGCGCCGATCGCAAAGAGTTCCTCGCCGCGACGCACGAGAATCAGCGATTCGCCTTGTGCATGGCCGAGCAATATCGCGCCTTCGGCCAAATTCGAGAGCGCCACGCCTTGCGAAAGATCGGGCCCTGCGAGTTTCGCTTTTTCGTCGCTCATTTTATCCTTCACGATATGAATGAATCAGGGCGCGCCAGTCAGTGCGAGTGGTGGGGCTAATGCGACAGTGCCTCAGCTCTAGTACCTTTGTGTTCACCGGATCGCGCGCCGACCAACGAAGGCGAGGTCAGCAAGTACAGACGCAACGTAAAAGGTGACACCCGCGCCTCGATGCACGCTTGAGCCGCCTTTGGGATGCTGCTTCTCCGACCTGCGCTTGCTCAGGTGCGAAGGCGGCGCTGCCCTTCAGTGTGCAAGCGTGCCGACGGTTCATCGTTGGCGACGGCAACACCGTGTTCGAACACCATCTTGCCGCCAAGCCATCCCGATACCGCGAGCATGGAGACCGCGATCACGGAGAGTAATACCGGCGTGCGCATATTTTCGGCGTTGCCCATGCGCAACAGTATATTGACGACATACAGTGCCACGATGGTCAGATTGATCGACATGTGAATGAGCGCCGTCTTTTTCGGGCCCGTGGGCAGCGACAGCATGTCGATCAAGCCTGGTATCGCTGCAAAGAGCGCACCAATCAGCCCGCCGACCATGCAGTAAAAGGCGACGGTCCTGAAGCTATCACCGCCCGCGCCAAACATGTAAATCAGGTCGCAAACGAGAGAAAAAATCCATAAGCCGATCGGAATTGGCACCAGCATCGGGTGTATCGGGTGTTTTGCAATACTTGCAGGGGTACGCATAGGTCACCTCCTAGCTGAATTATGGAAAAACTATGCCCGCTCAACGATCCTATCTAGGTCAAAATGGCAGTGACGTTGGCTCTCTCTCTACCGGGAAAACTTCGTGGGGTATTGCTTCACGATGCCCTGCGTCAACGTATCCGCGAACATCAGCATGTGCTCGTGGCCTTTGTCATAGTTGTCGATTTCGGCCGCCAAATCCTTCGTTAACCTCGAAACGACCTCGCCTGTCGTGAAGTCCAGGTGTCGATACAGCATGTCGGTCAGGGTCGGCTTGGACCAGTTTGGGTTCGCACCGCTCAAAAACGCTGCGATATCGTCTGCGTTGCCGCGCCATTTCTTCTGTCCGGCCGCAACCGCGGTGTTGTCATTCGCCTTGGCTGCTTTTACGATCTCGGCTGCAATAAAGGATGTGATTGCGAAGCAGCATCGACAGCTTGCGACCCGCCTCATCACCGTAAATCGGCTTAATGGCATTGGCGATGTCGTCGTGATTACGGAGCAGCCGCTCGGTTGACCTTCGGAAAATCGTCCAATCCCCCCAATGCACTAATGATGAAATTGCGTGTGTACGTAATGTGATCCTCCCTTTCCAGCACAGTGGGATCCGAAGCTTGGAATTCACGTGACTTGAAGTCGCGGCCGCACTGACCCTATAGTGAGTCGTATTAATTTAAATCATACCAACATGGTCAAATAAAACGAAAGGCTCAGTCGAAAGACTGGGCCTTTCGTTTTAATCTGATCGGCACGTAAGAGGTTCCAACTTTCACCATA